>PJQF01000153.1_pt1 | contig 39069 bp, 48 predicted proteins | sample 1503741 | NCBI WGS metagenome assembly PJQF01 (sample SAMN07775949, study PRJNA414020) | Biofilm metagenome, whole genome shotgun sequencing project. | isolation source: biomolecule (vanillin) treated reverse osmosis membrane biofilm | place: India: Nagpur | collected 2017-03-21 | reverse complement strand
TTGGGTAAATCGAAATCCTTCATCGGCATGATCGTCCCACCGATAGCTTGCCACCGTTGTCCATAGGTCTTTGATAAGATTCGACTTCACAAACATAAATCCGGTGCCGGTAGGTGCGCCCATCCATTTGTGAAAGCAACCTACGTACGCATCGCAGCCAATGTCTTTCAAATCTACCTTGATATGCCCGATGGTTTGCGCGCCATCCAACACAGTAAAGATGCCGCGGTTTCTTGCCTCGGCACATATTTCTTTTACCGGAAGAATGGAACCGGTGCCCGAAATCATGTGCGATAACATCAGCACTTTTGTTTTAGGTGTGAATGCTTTGATGATGGTGTCGTACACTTCGGAAGAGCTGGTGATTGGTTTGCCGATGGCAACAGTTTTGAATACTGCTCCAAATCGCTTCTCTTTTACTTTCCAGGAAGATTGTCCTCCCCCGTGCTCCTGATCGGTGGTGAGAATTTCATCGCCTGGTTGTAAGGTGATGCCATTGGCGATGTAACTCATGCCATTCGTAACATTGTCGGTCATGGCGATCTCTCCTACTTCGCAGTTCAACAACTTTGCCACTTTCGTGCGAATGGGCAGCAGGTTGTTGTAGCCGCTGATGAACTGTTCTTTGTTATCATCTTTATACGCCCAGTCGGCTACGTGTGTAGCCATCATGTTCGTATGCTCTACCATTTTATCGACTACCGCTTTGGGCATTACACCCACCGTGCCAGTATTGAAGAATATTGAATCCTTCGAGAGCATAAATTGATCGCGCACACTTTTCCAGAAAGCAGGATCTTGTGGATCGACTAACGGAGCGGTGTCACTCCATGAATTTGAAAAAGAGGGTAATGCGGAAAGTGACAGAGCCGATACGCCCAGCGACTTCAATAGTTTTCTGCGTGACAGCATAAGTTTAGGATGATCGATAAATAAAATTACAGAATATCGATGTGATAAACATCGGTCTCGTTGCGATTTATGTTGCGTACTTCAAAGCCTCCGGGCTGGGGTATTTCTTCGATCAAATCAAATACGCGACAGGATTTTGGAAGGCCGCCAAAAATCAGGAGAAAGGTAAAAGGTTGTTTGCCCGGAATGATCGTCCACTGCGGAGCATACGATATATTTTCGGCATGCAACAACTGCGAGCGTACACCGGAGGTGCGGTCAATTAAAAAAGTGGTGCGCCAAATGCGGATGAGCATCTCATCGGATGTATTATTATAATGGCAATGCACGTAGACAAATGAATCTTCTAAGGTAGAAGGATCAATGGATGCGAGTGTGTCGATGTCGACTGAAGGTTTTACGAGCGGCTCAACCGTGTCGGTCTTTGCTAATATGTGGTTGTTACGATTTATTTCTTGGGAAACCATGGAAAGAAAGAAGATGTTTTGCGAATATACTCATCATACTGTGGCTTGTTGGTCTTCAGTGCTTTTTCCAACAACGCCACTCCGGAAACTTTCACTAACAAAAAGGTCATGAACACCGAACCCAGCACCGGCCAATAATTTTTTGTCGCCAGCGAGAAAAAGGCAAATCCCCACCAGACACAGGCATCGCCAAAGTAATTGGGATGACGCGTGTATTTCCAAAAGCCGGTGTTCAGTACTTTTCCTTTATTGGAAGGATTGGATTTGAATTTTACTAATTGATAATCGCCACCCGCTTCAAATGCAAAACCAATGATCCAGCAGAGAATGGCGAACGTATCCCAGATAGTAAGTGAAGCATTTTCTGAGTAATTAACTGCGAACAACGGTGCAGATATCAACCACAACAAGATGCCCTGCAACACGAAAACCTGGAAGAAGCTAAACCACCAATAGCGTTCGGCTCCATACTTCTGTCTAAACTGAGCGTAGCGGTAATCTTCGGGCTTACCCCAATTGCGCCACCAGAGGTATGCAAACAAGCGCAACCCCCAGATGCTGACAAGCACCAGCAAGATCCACTTGCGTAAATTTTCTGCAGGTGTGTTGAAGAAATAGAACGCGTTGACCAGCACAAAACCCAATCCCCAAAAAGGGTCAACAATACCTGCATTGACCTTTTGTACACTTACAATCCATACGAGGGTGAGCGTTGCCATTACGATCAAGAAGCCTTGGATGTAAGTAGACCAAAAAGGATTGAGCATGGTCAAAGTTAATCTCTTTTTTAGAAGATTGAATGCTAGTCCTCTTATCAACGGGTTGAAACCCTGCCCTCGGACTAAAGTGCGTGGCTATGTAAATAATTCCTACTTTTGATAATTGAATTACTCTTCTATGAATCAATTGATTATTAGCAGTCACGATGAATTTCAAACCTTTTTAGGGAAAGAATTGGGCGTTTCCGATTACACCACCATCACGCAAGATCAAATCAACCGATTTGCGGATGCCACGCTCGATCACCAATGGATTCATACCGATCCGCAGCGCGCAGCTACTGAAACTGCTTTCAAGAGCACGATCGCACATGGGTATCTCACCTTATCGCTCGTGCCCCACTTATGGGATCAGATTGCCGAATTCAGAAACATCAAAATGATGATCAACTACGGCATTGAAAAACTGAAGTTCAATCAACCGGTGTTGGTCAATCAGGAAGTGCGCCTTCGCGCCAAGCTGCACAGTATTGTTAACCTGCGCGGCATCACCAAATTTGAAGTAGACGTAACGCTTGAGATCAAAGACAATCCAAAGCCGGCTTTCAACGGCATTCTGGTTTTCTTGTATCACTTCACTAATTGATTTTAACCTTCATGAAGGACTTTAAGAAATATTTTATCATTCCCGCACCGCCAGAAGATGTATATCTGGCGCTCACCAATCCAAATACCATTCACTTATGGAGTGGCGAAGAAGCTGAGATGAGCACCGAACCCAACAGTGAATTTTCGCTGTGGGAAGGAAGCATTGTTGGAAAGAATCTGGAATTTGAACCTAACAAAAAGATTGTGCAGCAATGGTACTTTGGCGAGCAAGCCGAACCATCCATTGTTACGATCAAATTGCATGAAGCAAAAGAAGGCACTTCCGTGGAATTGCGCCACACCAATATTCCTGATTCCGATTACAATGACATTGTAGAAGGCTGGGAACAGGTGTACTTCGGTGCCATTCAGGAATTTTATGAAGAGTAATGGCTTATCTCGAAAAGTTTCTTATCGTAAAAAAATCGCGGTTGCCGAATGCCGGCAAAGGATTATTCACTAAAAAAGCAATTTCTAAAGGTACTCGTATTGTGGAGTACAAAGGAAAAAAGCGAAAGTGGAAAGATGTAAAACACCTAGACGGTTACAACGGCTATTTGATGTACATTACACGCAACGCAGTGATTGATGCGTTGCCATCCGTAGATACGCTTGGCCGCTATGCGAATGATGCCCAAGGATTATCGAAAGTAAAAGACCTACGCAATAATTGTGAATATGTGAGCGAAGGTCATTGTTGTTACATTGAAGCCAAACGCGCCATTGAGCCGGGTGAAGAACTGTTGGTAAGCTACGGTAAAGAATTCTGGCAACTGCAACGCAAGCTGCGTAAGGCAGGTAAATAAAACCGACTCTTTATTTCATTTTCTTCACAAAGGCGAGACAACTTAAAATGGTGTCGCGGACACGCTTGAGGTATTTGGGAATCTCTTTGGGGTAGTTTTGAATTCCACTCAGATCATCGCGATTTGTTAAATGGATCAATCGGGTGGCATCGGTGACATCGCGTGAAAGCTGCTCACCTTGCATGGTGGAAATCTTCAACAACTCTACTTTAATGTCGCGGATGGCTTTCGTATAAAAGGGAATGGCCTTGTACGTAAGGTCGTTGTGGTTTTCTACTTCCTGATAGATTTCTTTGAGTCGGGTGAACATGGTGCAAATATAGCAATCCTTAAGGGGCTTTGTGTTTTACTTTCAATACATAGGTATCCGTCAATTTACTGACGTCAATAATTGTGTTGGTGTGTTGATCTAAATTTAACAACTGGCTATTTGCCAACACATAGAAACAACCTTGTTGATAATCGAATGTAGTTGGCACATTCATGTGTGGGTGTGCCAATATCACCGTGTCTATTTGCGTGAATCCGGATTCGTGATCGGATAAGCGAATTTCGTAAAGCCCATGTTTCGATCTATCGCGACTGGCATTTTTGATCGCGAAGAGAGTTCCTTGTACATATTTCAATCCGTCAACTCCCCTTGTTTCGGGAGATGCACCATTCAGAACTTTCTTCTTGGCCATGTCGATAATCTGAATACCGTTCTCCCAAGTGGCAACAAAGAGTTTTTGATCATTCGCGGAAAGCGCAATGCCGTTGGGTTCGTTGATGCTCATCCATTCGAGCCAGTCCGGCTGCGGGTAGTTGAGTTTCCATATTTTATATTGTCGAGTGTCAGTGATGTACACTTCATGGTTGGCAGTAACTGCCAGATCGTTGAAGAAATGTTTTTGTTGGTCTTGTAGTTCAAATGAATGGAGCAACTTTCCGGCAGAGATTTGAAAAACAAATAAGGCAGAATAGGTTTTAAGCGTGTCGGTGTCGTTTGTAAGCGCAAAGAGCAAATCATCCTTAGCCAGCAAACCTACGCCCGATCGAAAGCCGTATTGATTGCTTTCGATGAAGTTGCGGGTAGTCGAGCCATCGCTCACCACAATTTTGTTTTTGTAAATGCTGCTGATGAATATTTTGTCTCCACTTACCGCAATTCCTTCCGGAATCAAATCCTTTTCCGCGCCCAGCGAAAGTGTGGTTACTTTTTCTTGCCGACAGGAATTCAGGAAAATGCACAGAGCTAATAAGGTTATTTTTTTATTCATTATTCAATGATAGAGTAAGGCGAAACTTGCGGGATAACAATCCCGTAAACAGGTAGGATTATTTGAAGGGACATTACTCCACATCACCACTTTTCATAAAAAGCAGCACAGCTCCCACAATGAAAAGATATCCACCAATGATAAAAATCAGCAACCATTTGAATGCTTGCTGGTTGGGTGTGTAGGAGGGTATTAATAAATAATTTTCAATTCCTTTGCTGGTTTGGTTTTTCAGCAACGTCCACGCTTCATTTTGTTCTCGATTGATGTCATTGGTAAAATACACAACAGAATCCACCTTAAATTTCTTCGCATCGGTTCTTCCTTGTTCTCTAAATTGTTGAAAGATGTTCTCGCGTTCGATGTCTGTGGCAAGCTCCTCTTCGAAATGTGTATGTTTCACCTGCCAAAGATATACCCAGGCCTGTTTCTTACCATCGGATGATACCGCTATCGGTAGAAGGACTCTGTATTCCATTTGCTCGACTCTTTTGGGTGTTGCTTCTTTCCAGATTACTTCATCCAAAAGTTGATCGTGTTTAAGTTCGCTATCTTTTAGTAGGATGTAAGGCATCTCTTGCGTGATCCCTTCTGCTGAAACCGTCTGCACATCCAGCGTAAGCTGACGAAATCCATATGAAACACTGCCCACGGGCCATAGTAGTCCAAATACAAGAAACACATAGCAATAAAATCGATTCGAATTGCTATTGCCGCGTATGGGTATTTGTTGATACGGAAAGAAAACGAGGGCTACGACTGCTACAAAAATGAGGATATAAAAGGCGTATGTTCGGATGGGTTGTATTGTATATCCGTTTTTCTCCAACACAATCATCGCAACCCACCACAGGAAGGCAGGTACAAGTGAAAACAAAAAGAATCTTCGAAGAAATTTCTTCTCACTGAGCTTTTGATCCATAGGCAATTACTTTAAGGCGGACTTATGATACCGAATTTAATACATTAATTGAAGAAGTAGTATATCGCCTAAAATCCGATCTTTGTAAGATGAGTACAAAGCCTCCGAAACGTCATCAAAGTCTGGGTGAAGAAATCGCGAACAGTATCAGTCACGGTATTGGTTTTTTGGGAGCTGTGGCCGTCACACCTATTCTAATCATTCAATCCATTCCGTTAGGTGGAATTGCGATCTTTGCATCGAGTGTGTTTGGCGCTACGATGATGTTGCTTTATCTGGCTTCTACTCTTTATCATGCATTTCCGCATAGCAAAGCAAAACGTGTCTTCAATATTTTTGATCATGCCGCTATCTTTCTGCTGATCGCAGGCACCTATACTCCATTAACACTTATCGTGCTGAAAGGTGCGTGGGGCTGGTGGCTCTTCGGAATTGTATGGGTGCTGGCCATTGGTGGTGTGGTACTGAAATCCGTAGCCGGTGCGAACAGTAGTAAACTTTCTACTGCTTTATATCTTGGTATGGGTTGGCTGGCGATTGTTGCTGTAGAACCTCTCTGGAACAGCATGCCGATGTGGGGATTATTCTGGCTGGTTGCAGGTGGCGTGATGTATTCGCTCGGTGTTGTGTTTTTTGTGGCCGAGCGCATTAAATACAGTCACTTTATCTGGCACTTGTTTGTATTGGCCGGCACTGCCTTTCATGTTGTGGCCGTGCTGGGTTATGCGTATCAGAAATGAAAATGAAATCGCATTCAGATGATCAACATGTATCGGCATGATCATCTCAGCGATTCCATGTGACATTAAAAAAAAATAGTAACACATGAAAAAGGCGATTCCATATTTACTCATTGTTATTCTCTTTATTGTAGCACTTTTTGTGCGCCAATGCCGCGAGGGTGGTACAACTGAAAAATCTTCGCGCCCTTCTTCGGGAACGTATCATTCTACGCAAAGGGATTCTTCCAGTGTGGCCGATGTCTTTCGCGATGTAGAAGCTGCTTACTTCTTTACGAAGCATGCCCGTTGCCGAATGGAGTGTCGGCATATCACACAAAAAGAAGTGAAAGAGATTGTACAACAAGCCAACATCAATTATGCGAAGAGTGAGCCGGAGGCAGCGCGAGGCCCAAAGTATGCGCTCGAAGGCTACGCGAGCAAAGACCAACAACATGTGCGCATCATCGTGGCTCCCAAAGAACGGCATCTCACCATCGTCACGGTCATTGATCTGGATGAAGATTGGAAGTGTGGAAGTTGCAAGTAACGTAATCATGCCATTAAAATGTTTTAGTTTTAATGAAACTGAATTGTATAAAATTCAACAAAAGGGATGGTATGTTAAGCGAATATTAACATCCAGAATGAAACACTTCCAAGTTCGCATTTGACGGCAGCGCCAACTATCTTTAGGATGACAACATCTCAGCACCATGCTCCGCAAGAAATACCTTTTACTGGTCTTGCTGTTCTTAAATCCCATTCTTTGTTACGCACAAAAGGAAGCGGCTAATTGGGTGTTTGGGGGATATGGTGGTGTGAATTTTTCATGTGCTTCACCGAATTTATTTTTCACTCCTTTTGATGGTCTGGAGGGAAGCTCTTGTATTTCGTCTCCCGATGGTGAATTTCTGTTTATTACCAATGGTGATGTTGTATGGAGTCGAGATTTTCAGGTGATGCCAAACGGAAGAGGCATAGGTGGATTGTGTCGAAATTTTGCTGACTATTCATCTGCGTCACAAAGCGCTCTTATTGTTCCGCATCCCGGAATTTCTCATCAATACTACGTCTTCACCGCTGATTGCGCGGAAGATGGATTTCAAGATGGCTTTCGCTATTCAATTATTGATTTATCACTCAATGGCGGCTTGGGCGATGTTATTGAAAAAAATAAGCTTTTGGTTGGAATGACAGGCGAAAAAATTGCAGCCACCTTTCAACCGAATGGAAAGGATGTGTGGGTAGTAACGCATGGTATTCTATCCAACACCTTTTATTCTTTCTCGATCACTGCCTCCGGACTAAACACGACTCCGGTTGTATCAAATACCGGTCAAGTTCATCCCGGTGGCAGAGGCTATCTGAAGTTTTCTCCCGATGGCAATCGAATGATTGCCGCTTGCTTTATTCAATCATTCGATGATGGCATTTTTCCAGAACTCTTTACATTTAACGCCAATACCGGAGTAGTGAATTCCGACTTTATTCTAACTACCTCGACCAAAAGTGTTTATTCTGCCTCATTTTCGCCTAACGGCAAAGTGGTATACACTACCTGTTCGTGGACTTGTGGAGCTGATATAACATTCATTGAGCAATTTAATCTGGAGGCTGGATCACCTGAAGAAATAGCCGATCAACGATACAACATTCAGATACAAGGTTTTCCGGGAGCATTGCAGTTGGGCATCGATGGAAAATTGTATTTCCTATCCGGTGTGAGTGAGCCCTCAATCGCCAGTTACTTAAGCGTCATTACCTTTCCGAATGCCATCGGGCCTTCATGTGAAGCGATCCAAAGGTATGTTGAATTACCCTGCTGGATGGGACCTTCCGTTGGGTTTCCAAACTTTATTGAATCTTATTTTCAATCACCAGTGACCGATTTTTCAGCGTGCCAACCACCTACGAAAGATTTCATTGATAATTTTGACTTCGCAGTAAATGTGAATTGTGGAAATAAAAGCATTGCACTTGACAATCAATCCACCTTGCTACCATTTGAAGTGGTAACACGGGGAGGATTTTTACCTCTAACCTGGACGTTTGATTTTGGTGATGGCACTGAATTTCGTTCCGCAAATCCAGAAGATGTGGTTCATACCTATCAGCAACCGGGCACCTACCGAGTAACACTGCGTGTAACTTTACTTGGTTGTGACGTACGATCTACTCAAAAAGTAATTCAAATCTTGCCTGTAGTAGCACAGTTTGAATTTGAACAAGATTGCAAAACATTAGAGGTTGAGTTTAACAATCTCACGCGCAACTTAGGTCAGGCCATTGACTGGAGGTGGGATTTTGGCGATGGCAGCTTACCCACTACGGAACAAAGCCCGGCTCATACTTACCTCACTTCGGGCATTTATTCCGTTACGTTAGAAGCAAAATCAATTTGCAACACCAGTACATCGGTGATTCAAGTAGAAGTCAAAAATCCGTTAACTGTTTCTTTGGGTGCTGATACTGATTTCTGTTTTGGCGAATCCATTTCTATCGGCCAGCCTATCTCGGGTGCGAGTTACGCTTGGAATAATCAATTGACTACATCCACCATTTCTGTAAATACACCCGGAGCTTATTCGGTGGTGGTGGGTCTCAAAAATTGTACAGCTACGGATACCATTCGTTTATCGTATCGCGACTGTGTTCTTTGTCAGGATTTTATAGAGTATGAGCAAAAATTAAAAATTGGAAAAGACACTACACTCTGCGAAACCGATGCTATACGGCTTTCGATTGATCCCACCATTCGTTGGGAAATTGCATGGAGTACCGGATCTATCGCTCGAAGTATTGAAGTGACTTCACCTGGAACGTATCAGGCTACCATTACAGGCGGAAATTGTCAAATCAGTGACGAAGTGAATATTAATTTCAAGGATTGCACAAAGTGCGATGCAGTGATCCCCAATGTATTTACCCCGAATGATGATCAGGTGAACGAAGAATTTACATTCACCATCCCATGCGATTACACTGAATTCAAAATGGATATCTACAATCGCTGGGGACAATTAGTATTAAGTACTACTTCCAATTTCTGGAATGGAATCATTGGGAACGCGCGTGCAACTCCCGGTGTGTACTATTATACTATTCAGTATTCATTTACTGGTCCGAGATTTTCCAAAATCACCAGGCATCAAAAGGGTTGGGTGCAGCTCATTCGATAGTATGTGTTCTGCAAGTATCCTAGAAATTCGCATTCAGAAAAGGGCATGGACTGCGAGTAAATGTCAGACATCTCGCAGTTCCACGCCTTTATCGGTTGAATGATTTCTCCGCTAGATAACCTTTTACATATGGTAAATCGTGCCGAGAAATTCTCGGATAGATGTTGGCTTGCGTCCTAAAATGTTTTCTAAGTCTTTGCTTACCACATCCAACTCTCCGATTGCTTGTGCCACGGCAAAACCTGCGAATACACCAATCATGTCTTGCGGCACTCCGAATTTAGCGAGTGTCTGCGCGTACTCTTCTGCGGATGGTGAAACATAAGCAATCTTCTTCCCTGTCTGAGATGAGATAATGTCCGCTACTTGCTGGTAAGTGAATGCTTCGGAGTGAGTAAAGTCATATACTTTATTGACATGAGCCGATGGCGTTCGCAAAATAGCTGCGGTAGCTTCGGCTAGTTCTACCCGCAAAGCGGCACTTACTTTTCCATCTTTTGCCGGCAAATACACCACACCGGTTTCTAATACTTTCTCGCCTACGAAAGCGGGGACGAAATCCATGTATAAGTTGTTCTTTAAAATAGTGTAAGCGATACCACTTTCTTTCAGCCACTTTTCTGTTTGCAAGTGCGATTGTGCTACTACCCACAACGGAGAAGTTTCCGTTTCATTTCTGCGCTGAAAGCTGGTGTAGACAATGTGTTTCACTCCCGCTGCTACAGCCGCCTTTACTACATGCTCGTGCTGCAGCAACCGTTTTCCGATTTCGCTGCCTGAAACGAACAGCAGTTGATCGACTCCTTTAAAAGCTGCTACCAGTGATGGATAGTCATCATAATCACCTACGACTGTGTGAATCCCTCGTTTGGTAAATTGCTCTGCCGACTCTTTGGCTCGTACTAACGCGGTAAGATCTTTTGCTGATACTCCTTTTTCTAAAAGGAAGTTGATGGCTGCATTTCCAAAATGCCCTGTTGCTCCTGTTACTAAAATCATTTTAAATGGGTTTATAATTAATAATTACATTTGTTACACAAAGTGACTATTGTTAGTTCACAATCGTAACCTGTTACATTTAGGTAACCATGAAAATAGTAGTAACAAAATGGTAACTAACGGAGCGTTAACCGATATTCAACAGTGCCCGGTCACCGCTACGATGGAACGCATCGGTGGAAAATGGAAACCGATTATCTTATATTGTATTCGTTCGGACACCAGACGTTTTGGTGAAATTGCTTCCCGCATTCCGACTATCTCACGCAAAGTGCTGACAGATCAATTAAAAGAATTGGAAGAAGATGGTCTCATCCTTCGTCAGCAATTCAATGAAATACCTCCGCGTGTTGAGTATTCACTCACCGATCTTGGCAAAAGTCTAGAACCTGTTCTCCGTGAAATGGAAAAATGGGGACTGCAGTATTTAAAGTCGGAATAGAAATTGATTTTTCTAATCTGTGCAGAAGCGAAGATCCGGTATCTGAAAAGCAGGTAGTAGAAACTAATCTCTAAACGCCCGACCGGAAATCTTTAATACTCTTATCCATCAAGGAGCATTCATCAAAATAGGTGACGTTGCCTTCGCCTAATGGGGACTGTGCGCTCACTCCTACTCCGATCTTTGCCGTGTATTCATTCTTATACAACCGGGCGAGGTTCCAGACGGTGCCATCCAACGAAAAATAAAATCCTATTGTCTTGGTGTCGGAGGAGATGCGCAGGTAAACACTTTCCTGTTGTATGACTTCGTGATTGTTATCGTCAGAGGTGCCGTTGGTTCGCACGGTTACGATGCGGGTACGGCCTTGTTCATCTTTCTCAAAGGCAAATTTCTGCCACAGGTTATTGGATGAAAAAATGTAAAGTGCTCCGGCATCGTACGTGACTTTCAATTGCGGTGTTAGTTTCGCGGTGAATGTAAACGGGCGGGTGTTATCTACTTCGGTTAACAACATGGGTGCGTTGCCATATTGCGTTCCGTCCGGGTCATTGAAATAATCGGTTTTCGCATCGCTGCGAATTGTGAGGCGATTGTTTTCAACAACCGAATGTTGATCGCCTTTATTTAATGAGCGGGTAAATTTTACTTCCGGCAATGGAAAGGAACACTCCGTTCCGATGGTTTCACTTGATGGTTGGCAACTCAAAAGAACCGCACAACCTATTACGAGGGTTGAAATGATATTCTTCATCATGCAGTCAAAGGATTGATTGACACCCTAATTTAATAAAAAGTGCAATCGCATGTACGTTGACTGGTTTTGCAATTTTGAGAATGTATGCGTGGATATTAATAAGAGAGCTTACGCAACATTTCGGTGGTTAGTTCTTCGGTGTAGATTCCATACCCATTTACTAATATTCCCTTTAAGGGGTATACATCGGAGGAAATAGCATAAAGAATAGACTGATCTCCTGGATCAGTATTCACATCAAAACGAAACACTTTGTCAATGTGAAACTCATTGCTGAGCAGTTGATATTCACCATTTCGGCATTCGATACAATTTTGGCGCAGGTTAAAATCTTCGGTGTATCCTTTGGATTTCAAATCAGCAATAGCATCTGTTAAATTTGTATAATTTTCCATTTCGTGATCTATCTACCTCATTAAATATCTTTAAATTGTTTAACGATGACTTGTTTTATATTTCTACCTGATTAAGGCTTTTTAGAAAGTAAATAGTGAAGATTCTTTTCATTTTTAGTACTTGCTTGAATCTTGACAATATATTCTCCAATTTCTTCCGGGAAAAACCAATCCGGCTGTCCGTGTCCATGTTTTAGACGGTCTCGTGTTTTCATAGGGCCTAAAATTAATTCATGAACTTGAATACCACTTGACTGTAATTCTTTTGCCAATGTTAAAACCAATGACTTTTGAGCAGCCGCTGTCATCGAAACTGGTCCTGCCATTGGGTATTGTTCGTCTGCACTAAATCCATTAATATGAATGTAACATCCATTTTGTGAATTCAGCAAAGGCACCAATGTTTTGATAGCTAAAAAATGAGATGTGAGATTGTCATTTAATATTCGTTGCCAATCACTCCAAGGATAATTATAAATAGGATATCCTTGATGCCATCCACCTAAAGAAGCTACTACTAAATCAATTGATAAAAAGGTTTTGGTGATATACTGCGAAAAAGCTGAAGCGTTTGCCTCATCGGTCATGGCACCTTGATAAGTTATTAACTTGCCTGCAGGGATGTCACCAACATATTCCGTTAATCGAGCTAATTTATGTTCTGATCTCGAAGGAACAATAACGGTATAATCTGCCCGGAATAGTGCACGCACAATACCCTCACCTACCCCGCCTGCGCCACCAGCTACAACTGCTATTCGTTTTTCCATTGGGATTTTAATTTTGATAGACCGGAGCTAAATCAATAAATATTTTTACAAACGAAGCTAGTCCCTCTGCATTGCGAACAATTATGGTGGTGCAAGGAACACTTACCACGCGGCCATCTAAGCGCTTATAATCAATCAATGCCTCGGCTGCGAAATGAAAATCGTTGCCGATAACGCTTATGAAGGAATGATCTAAGCCTTGAATCGTTTCCCAAAAGTGTTTAATCCCACCGACAATATCATTGTTACATTGCACCACAGGATTATTACCAAATGCCAACTTACAATCCGGGGCTAGAAACTGACGATATCGGTCTGCGTCCTTGCTATCCACCGCTATATAATTAGCCTTTAACCATTGGAGGGTCGTTTCTGAAATTTGAATCGTTTGTAGTTTATCTGTTCTCATTGATCACTGAAATTAGGTTAACGTCATTTCTATTTTTTGACTACGAATTCATCTTGAAGCTGGAATCAACCACTTGTTTGCGGTGACTTATTTTCCAAACATCATTTACTTTCTTTAACCTATCGATGTAAAAGCCAGTTGCCACAATGCCAGGTGTTATTTCTGCCTCAGCAATCCAGTAATTACTTTCTGCTGAAGCTGTATCTGCATTCAATTCCGTAATCCGAGATGCGCCCATAAAGTGGCGCTTTCCTTTGGTTATTCCTGAACTATGCCAATATGCAATATTGCCGATGATTGCTTCACGCCCAGTAGCAACTCCCCATGGGCTGTCATAAACACCATCTATGGTAAAGTTGTCGGCAAATTGCTCATTATTATGACTATCGATTGATAAAATGTAATTGTTTAGCAGCTCGGTAATCGCTAAACGGTCCTGAATGTTTTCGTGAAGATTCATGTGGATTTATTTTAGTTCAACATGAATTCAACAGGCTTTGATTACATTTAGTTTTGTACTAATGGGAAATGTATTTGTAAAAAATTCCGTTTCTATTGCTTTCGTGCATCAGTTGGGTTGCGTCCTGTTTTATGGCGAAAGAAGTTTGAGAAATGCGCTTGATCGGTAAAGTTAAAGTAATTCGAAACTTGTTCTACAGAAGCTTTATTCAACAGCATAGCCTTGCTCTCTTCTACAATCACCGTATTAATAAACTCTTTGGGTGTTAAATCGGTAGTTTGTCTAAAGTGATTAATTAAGGTCTTTTCAGTCATACTAAGCATCGTGGCGTAATCTCGCACTGTTTTGGTGCTATGTATATTTTTATAAACCAACGATTTAAATTGCTGAGAAGTTTGGTATTGTAAAGAACCTGTTGTAAGCCTAGTCTGCTTTGAACTAATCCGGTTTAACTTCTCTATCAAAAGTTGTGCATACAGACGTAAAATAGAAATGGCGTGTGGTTGCTGCGGATTTTTATATTCAAGCCACATTTTACTGGCAATTTCAGTAAGGTCATCGAAAACAGATTGCTCTAAAAAAAGAACGCATTCAAATGCAGGATTAAGAATAGAAAAATCCCGAATGGTGTTAGAGTTATTCATGCGCCAATCGATAAAACTCTCTTTAAACATGATCGCATAACCGCTGGCATTCGGATCGGTTTTACTAAATGAACATGTCTGTCCTGGTTTAAACAAGACCACCGCATTCTTCTGGTTTACAACTTGGTGTGTATCAAAATGACTAACTTCAAATTGTACTTCTTTGAAGAGGCCAATCTGATAAAAATTGGTTTTGAATAAAGGGGTTTTCTTTACTGCCCCTTTACCGATTTCTGAAAATTCAAATACTTGCACATCATCATGACGTGCCTGCAAAGAGCCATTAGCCATTCGATGAAACTCATCGAAGTTATCAAACCGATATATCTGTGAGTACGTCATTATGATTTTCTTTTGAAACTACAAGATACCATAAAATCTAAACTTGTAATAGCTGAATTCAACCGATGTAATGGGCTGCACCCGTGTATATACACTATATTTATTGGTGGATTAAATGTTTACTAGACGTAGCCAGACAGTTGCTATTTCAATAGCTTCATGGCAGTAGACTCTAGTAGTTCTTTTTTCAGTTGCTTTTCTTTCTTCGAGTCGTATTGCATTCCGTTTTTAAATTCGGGAATGGTGGCATGGTGCAAGCGTACCTTCTTGCCGCAGGTGTTCATTTCAAATTCGCTTTTTTCTACGTTCGACTTTTCGACCACATGTGTTACTTTTCCGGTCTGTTCATCTGTTTTTTCGCTGACATGTATTTTGTTGTACTTCAGTGTCAGTACGTTATTTTTGATGCGGTACTTTCCTTTGGAATAGGTATTATCAAACAAGCACCGGCTTACCATCACAAATTCTTTCTTATTGATAAAGAATAAATCCGTTGCACAGCAATCGCATAGCGCTACTACCTCGCATTTGTTTTCATCGTATTGCTCGGATAAAATAAATACTTGTCCGCTGAGTACTTGGGCATTAGCGATCCCGCAAAGGGCTATTAAACTAAGTAATAGTACAAATCGAAGCTTCATTGTTAATAGTATTAATAGTTTAAGATGTTTTCATCAAAGCCCGTATTCAAATTATCTCACAAGATAATCAATTGACTAGAGTTAAAACGATGTATTGACAGCTCTATTGTTTTCAGATTTATCACTTATCACCCGGATACCTCAATCCTACAAATGTATTCCACACAAGCCTCCGTTCATTTGTGTACATGAACTACCTGTCTTCCATTTACCTTGTTCTCGATGGTCGTATCCCGATAAACGGCCTGAGCCGATAATTCAAGCAGTTCTCCTCCTTTCAATTTTGAATCCAGTTCAAACTCCCAGGCATCTTTTCCGTGTTTCAATTCTTTACCATTAATCAATATCTGACTAAACATAGCTTTGGTGTCCTCGTAGCGGGAAAATAAAGCAATTGCTGCTTTGCCGGATATCTTTTCCCCATTCTTTACGACCACGTTGGAAGGTACGATCACTACGGCTATACTATCCAACCGCATTACTTTGCCATACAATTCATCTATCCTCTCCTGAATCAGAAATGTTTCTAGCGTTGCCAAATGTAATTTCATGAGCGACTTCGGTGTTTCCTGATCCAATGGATTATTCGTATGATTGGTTTTCATTTTTTCAAAATGAGAAGCTATAAAATCATTCACTCGGTGTAAAGCTGTATTTTTATCTAACACATCCACTTCTTTGTTCAGATCAAGTATGGATTGATGTAAATTCTGCATTCGATTAACGAAAGGAATATTCTTTTCCTTTAATTGTCCGCCCCTCTTTTCTGCTTCTTTTAAAATATTCTCTATTTCAATTTGATTGTTTATCAATCGGTTGGTTGTTAGTTTATCTACATCGCTGTTAAATACGCGATCTTGATTACAACTACTAATTGCAAATGAACAAACCACCATGAATGCCAATTGTTTCATCATATTTAATTAGATATATCTAATGTGAATGGATTACTCGTCTTGTAAATGCAACATCATTTCGAAATCAAACGCCAAGCTTCTGTTTTGTAAAGCTCGGTTTTTAACTCCTTTTCTTTTTCTGTGGTATACCTGAGACCATGCGAAAAGTCTTTGACGGTGAGATGAGACAGGTGTATATTCTTTTTGCACACACCTACTGAAAACACATAGGGTTCAATCTTTATGTTCTCCATTTCATGTGTAATTTTATTGGTTTGCTCGTCCACCAACTCTCGCACATTCTTTTGTTTAAAGGTCAGGGTTAGCTTTCCTTGGCTGATCCTATAAGTGCCTTTGTAATATGTATCGTTAAATAAACAGCGGTTGATCATCGCAAAGTCTTTGTCTGTCAGAAAAAACAAATCGGTAGCACAGCAATCGCAAGGGGCTATTACCTCGCACTGATTTTCATCATATTGTTCGGATAATATAAACACTTGTCCGCTGAGTACTTGGGCATTGGCAATACTGCAAAGGGATACTAAACTAAGTAATAGGATGAATCGAAACTCTATTGTTGGTGATATGAGTTGTTTAGGTTGTATCAAAGCCTCTATTGATCTTTTGCGCACCTTATTTAAATATGTCACAAGATAATCAATTGCCTAGAGTTAAAATGTTTTATAATCACACTATTGTTTTGTGATTTATCGCTTATCAATCTCACTCTTCAATCCTCCAACCCTTTTCCTTTCAAAATGTGTGGGATGTATTTTGCGATGCGGGCTTCGCGAGTGGAGGTTTGTTTGGCGGAACCAAAGTGCAACAGGTAACCTCGCTGCCGACCGGGTGTAAGTTGCTCAAATGCTTTTTTTACATCCGGCATGGCTTTGAGCACGGATTTCAATTCTGCAGGCATGGCAAATTCTTTGGTCTTCTTTAGCTCTACTTTCAATCCTGCCTTTTCGATGTTCCATGCTTCCTGAATATAGGCTTTGATCGCTGCCTTGTTTTTCACAATTTCTTTCGCGCTGGTAAATCGCCACTGCCGCGTGGACTGTACATTGGCGGTCTGTTGTATCAACACTTTCTTGGTGTCTTTCAGCAATACGCCTTTCATGAAGAGCAGTGCGCAGTATTCTTTAAATCCATGGATCAATACTACATTGGCTTTGCCGTGTGTGTAGCAGGGACACCCCCACTTTAATTCTTCAGTGAGACCGGTGCTCAGTGCAATGTCGCGGAGCAGGTGGTAGGCTTCCTGCCACGGTGTTTCTTTTTCAAAAAACCAGTTTACTTTGGGGTTCATAGTTATTAGCAATTGATAATCTCTACTAATATCTTTCTATTTATTCTGCTGCTATTTAAGGTGTGAGACGTCTGATGCGTTTGAATTATATTTTTGTTAAAGTTAGACACTTAAACAAAAAGAACTAAAAAATTTATGAACGAATGATGTTGCAGTCTGCAGATTTTATCAACAGGTAGTAGCCTGTAACTTTTTGTTTGTGCATGATCTGCCATGGAGAAACTCAATGCTCATATACGGAAACGCCTGTTTCGAACGAAACAAACTGTGCCGTTTGGGTGATCCAGTCGGAGATGACGGTGGCCGTGGCTGTTATCTGCTGGGCTTCTCGTACCGAAGTTTCATCTGCCCAGCGTATTACCAAAATAAATTCTGTCTCATTGACTTGGAGCAGTTCGGTGCCCACATAACCTTTGAGTGTAGAAGTAAATGCGTCTACGGTTTTGCGACCTTCTATAAAGGCATTTACCTTTTCGGGTGCTACTTTGAATCGGATCAGTTCTACAGCTTGTGCAACGGAAAGATTTTTATTCATAACGGGAAGATAATGTGTAAATTCAATTGTTTGATTTATTTGGAACGAACTACATGCGGTTTACTTTTAAACGCGAATAGTGGCTCTACTGTTCTAAAACAAAAGGTGCTCTTCGCGCCCTTTGCCTACTATTGATCGTGTTACGCAAAAAAGCGCTCCTTCATAATCTGGCCGTCTTGCCAATCTTGCACACACACTTCGGTGGTTTTAATGGTGCCCCCGTCTTTCACATCAAAATCTACATCCCACACAATGAAACTGCGTGTGCCTTTCACCACGCTGCCGGCATGTGTATAGGTGCGCACGGCTGTGATGTTGGCCAGCAAAGCGTGATTTGCTTCCAGCACCCGCTCTTTTCCTTTGATGCTCACGCCATCCAAATCCATTTTCTCTACTTCTGCGTGGTAATACTTTGTCCACGCCTCCGCTCCTTTGCCTTCCAGGGCCAGGGATACAATGTCTTCTACTGATTGTTGAATTTGTTGCTCTGTCATCTCATTATTATTTAAATGACGTGTCACTATTGACGGTGCAAAGGTGCGTAAGGCAAGTGCCTGGTTGGTATAACAGAACGTGTGTTGTTCGGTAGGATTCGGAGATTGGGCGGAAGCCATTGGTACTAGGTTCTGCCTGCATGAACGCCAGTTAAATGTGTGCGCACGTTTTACAGTAGCGAGTGGACGTTTTGCAGAAGCGTCCGGACATTTGCCAGTAGCGAGTGGACACTTGGCAGAAGCGAGTGGACGTTTGCCAGCAGCGAGTGGACGTTTGGTAGTCGCGAGTGCGCACTTTACAGTAGCGAGTGGACGTTTGGCAGTAGCGAGTGGACATTTGCCAGTAGCGAGTGGACGTTTGCCAGTAGCGAGTGGACACTTTACAGTAGCGAGTGGACGTTTGGCAGTAGCGAGTGGACGTTTTTTGTATGACAGTGCTTCCATCCTGCCTAACGGTACTACCGATGGTTATGGTGTTGCGGAAGCGATCGGTTGGAATTAAGAAGGCACAAAAAAAATCCGGTCAACTGAGTTGCCGGATTTTCCCGATGCGCACGTTTTACTTCTTTTTAGGTTTGATCTTTGTGAATTTGAACTTGGTGAGGTTTTTATACTTTTTATTGGTAGGCCTATACGCAGATATGGCATATTTTTTCACCGCCTTCACAATATCGCAGATACCGGTTTTGTCCGCATACAATAGCCGGTCGCGCTTGGAGCGTGCATTATTAAGTGCATTCTCTGCTTGCCCGGCTAATTTATTTCTGATCTTCAACTCTTCCAGCATGGCGTACAAACTGTCCTGCTGGAGCTCCAGCTCATTGGGGTTATACATGGGCTCTGCACGGACTGCCGTAATTAACTTCTCAAAGTGTTCTACCTGGCTGTCGAAGCTGCGCTGCGAAATAGAGCGGGTGTTTGGTTCCGTTGCCGGATCAGTGTCGCTTGTCGGTTCTTGCTTAGGCAGTGGTGCAGCGCGCTTGCCTTGCAATTTGTTGTTGATGGAGCGCGCGTCTTCAATGGTGAGCTCATTGGCACCGCATGATTCGAGTGCACCGATGATGCGAGTGGACATGCCAGGCAGGGGCTCAAATACCAGCTCGCGATTGTTGGTTGTGTTGCCATAATCTCGCTCTGCAAGGTTGAGTTCCTTCATCGCAGCTTGGACATTGACGAGGAGTGTTTTCATGCCATCCACTTTCAAATCCGCCCTGGATGGTTTGTACTCTTCCCCGTAGCTCTCGCATACGTCAATAAATTTTTCAAAGTTGGCCACATTCTTACCGTGACCGGTTTCATTGGTTTTTGCCATAGAAATGGTTTGTTAAATGGTTAATAAATTGTTTTTGAAAAGATCATCGCCAGGCGGGGAAGAGAAGCGGCTCTGATTTTTTATGCCGATGTATGCAGCGATGAAAAAAGTGGTAACCTGACGGGTGACCGGAATCTGAAAATATTTTTAATTTTTTTTTCAGTTGATGTCACTTTCGTTTTTTCGTTAGTGGTTTTGACGAAATAAAACGAAAAAGTGACGGGGTGACTGTCTGGACTGTGATTGTCTGGACTGTGATTTGTATGATTGTCTGGACTGTGATTTTTGTGATTGTCTAGACTGTGATTTGTATGATTGCTGTGATTCTAATGATATGCGCCTCGGATTATATTGACTATGATTGTCTGGACTGTGATTTTTTTGATTGGTGTGATTTGAATGATATACTCCTCGGACTTTGATTGATTATTATTGTCTGGACTGTGATTTGTATGATTGCTGTGATTCTTATGATTTACGCCTCGGATTATTTTCTTGTGATTTGAATGATATACGCCTCGGACTTTGATTGACTATTATTGTCTGGACTGTGATTTATATGATTGCTGTGATTCTAATGATATGTGCCTCGGATTATTCTAATGATATACGCCTCGGATTATTATTGACTATGATTATGGGATTTGTGTGATTTGTGTGATTCTGATGATAACTATTTTTTAGTGCCTCCGGGTAATTTATATTTCCTATTGGTGAGTCGCTTGAAATTTAAACTGGGTTCGCCAAAATTGATGAGCAGGCCTATTTCTAAATTGTACACTTCCAGATAATTAATGGCTTGCGCTAAATGGCAATCATCTAATTCAATCAATGCTTTCAATTCCACTGAAACTAGTCCTTCAACTAAAAAATCTACCCTTCGTTTACCAATTTGTTCTTCTCTATAAAAAATAGGCATTTCAAATTCGCGCTTAAAAGCAATTCCAGCCAATGTCATTTCAATTGCTAAGGCGCGTTGATAAATTACTTCCTGAAATCCATTGCCCAGCACCTGATGGACGGTCATGGCACAACCGATTATTTTTGATGTTAGCTCTGAATAGGTATACTCTTTCTTAATCATCGTCTGACGATGCTCGGTGTGATTTGCTTGTGATTCAACTGATCTTGCTGATTCTATTGATTGAAGTCACCATACAATGTGACTATGCTTGCTTTACGCCTCCGATCAATTTTTCATAGGGCCAACCACCTATGTCAAGTCAAGAGTGCTAATCATTGTCCGGTGGTAACTCTTCCATCAACCCAAATTCCCGCAGGCTTTGCGCATACAGAGGCCGGGCTAATTCGTCTATTAATTTCAAGCCTTCGATGTAGATTTCGCGTTGGTGGTTGGTAAAGAGGCTTTTGTGGATGAAGGTCTTCACGCGCAGAAATCCATTGATGAGTTCTTCTGATTCCAGCGGCCATAGTCCCTGCGGAGTCACGTACCTTCCTTCTACCGTTGTGGGATAGGCCAGGTCCATCGTTGCAATCATGGCCTCTTTTACAAAGGCCTCGTCATCATCGGGCACATAGTCGGGTGTGCGCTTCATAAAGCGCAGAATGGCATGCGCATCTATTTTGTTATAGATATATTCTTGTCTTTTATGATTGCGCATCTCCGTCATAAAGTAGGGCTGCTTGGTATTGCTCACATAGATCCAGATATAAGGCGACACCTCGTCTCCTTTGGAGGCTCTTGTGGCGATGTAATTCACCACATATTGGTTGTGATTAATCTTGTAGTAGCTGGCGGTTTGATAACTCACCCTGCCGCTTCGCCTGAAGGCTTTGGCCAAATGGTCCTGCTTTCGACCTATCAGTGCATACAACTCGGGGCGATCGCGGTCAAATTCCTTTTCGACCTCTTTTGGTGTCATGGTGTCTACTATCATAATGATTCAGTGAATAGTGACAGTATGGGGAGGTACCGTTCAACTAATTTACAAAAAAGTAGAAATATGTCAATAGAGGGCGCTCCTAATTGTCTTGACTATGATTTATTTGATTGTCGTGATTGTCTTGACTATAATTACAATCGGGGGCACGGAAGTTATCAGTACTACACAGGAAACATCTGCTTTTTGCGTGTGTACTATGATTTATTTGATTTTTGTGATTGTCGTGATTGTCTTGACTATTATTACAATCGGGGGGCGGCCGGGCGGGCTGTACGCTATACTCCTCGTGCCGATCACATGCCAACGCTACTGCGGGGTGCCGCTACCATCCCTGCCGCACGGGCTTCGATAAACATTTGAGCTTCAAACTATGGAGAGCTATTGGCTTTCTTTTCCATGATATCTAAAAAGTATTTCTCATCAAAAATGATCTTCTCTCCTTTGATTCTTTTAAACTCATAAAATATGCCAACAAGCGCAGTATAGTTCCAATTATAATTGTAGCTGATTTTAATGGTTTTCTGTTGTGAAGATACCCGGAGATAATACTCAACATTTCCTCTTCCTTTTCCCTGTGATTTAATCTGAATGGATGCGTTAGGAATATTAAATTCTACCTGAAACGGTGTGTTAAACCGATATCCGGAGATGATCATTTGTTGTTCTATAAATTCCACTTGTGTCACCACTGTTCGCTCGCGAGTTATTAAATCATAAATCAAATAGACACCTAAACTCACCGATATTATAATGAGATTTAAATGCCATGTGCTATTATCCTTAAAAAGTGCAAGGCATGAGAATAGAAAAATCAATAAAACTATCCTTCCAAACGATTTTAGCGCTCGTGTCTTAAAGGCGATATATTTCGTGGTGAATTTCATTTTATAAAGTCACTTCAATTGATTCACAACCTATCCTTATTCGTTGCCCGCTTTGGAAGAAATAGAGGATGTCGTCTGTTGCGTTGGGCGTAGGTTGAATTAGCAGGGAGTCATTCGTATCCCGATCTTCCCTAGGAAAAAATGTGATATCACTCAGACATGTTTCATCTTCCGGTGCTGCATCCGCATCTTTCTCTTGTACATTTAAATAGGAAACGCCCCGATGTGTTAATTGTATTTCTTCAACCTTCTCTCCGGCTGCCCATTCTCCGTCCGACTTTCGAAATAGAATCACTATCTCATCCGTCTCCCTCAACTGCTCCATGCCTACAAAGTCGTAGTTATTATGCAGATCGAAAAACTGATCATCAATCTTTATCGCATAATTATCTATGACTGAGAAGTTGGTGAGCATAAAGGTTGGGTGCCGGTTCTAATTTATTTGTTGTATTTACTATTGTGTGGTGGGATTTGAATTACTTAGTTGAAAACTAAGGGAAGCTGTTTAGAATTATACAAACTACCTATAGCTTGGGCAGTTGTTAATACTAGCATAAATTATAAACAACAGGTGATAAATTCCTTGGACACTATTCATTACATCTTTCTATATAGATCACTTACAAGTTTGTGCCAATCTCTGAATGACATATCACTATGTTGTTTTGAATAATATTTGGACGTTTCCTCTACGGCTTGCAAAACTTTATTACTTTTTAATAGCGGTCTAATAATACTCAGGAGTTCTTTGTCTTCAATCTTTGTTAGTGTACTCGTTGGAATTTTATCCAAAGGACTTAACAGAGAATCATCCTTAAACAAGTCAAAAATAACATCAAAATATCTTAAAAGATTCTCTCGCTTGAATGCAACAATTTTTTCACCGGTGGATAACCAACCAAACTTAAATTCATTGACCTTAACACTTTCTTGTAAAGATGAACGTGAGTATAATGAGACATTACTTTTTGCATTTAATCTTTCTTTTATTTTATTAGGATTCCAAGAAACTATTGTGTCCGTATCGACATCGTATCCAAGAATTATAAACGGAATGTCTTTTTTGAATATTTTAGTAAAATGTTCGCTATGAGGCAACTGAACTCTAGTAACATCAGGTGAATTTTTAAAATATGCTGGTGATATGTTTTTAAGAAAAACAAAGTATTTGGAATCCCCTATTTTCATTAAAAACGGATTTCCATCCTCATAACTAAATTCATCCAACTCATTAAGGACTTCAATAAACTTTATTTTTAAATCCCTTGCTATTAACTTTTGCATATTTAAAACAAAGTTTTATGGAGCTTAGATTTTACCATTTCATTACTAAGTGAAATAACATCAGTCAAGTCACAATCAAATCTCACACTCGAGACTGTAGATGGAATATGATCCTTGTTGATGGTTGGGATATCAAGGCTATCGTAATGTCTAATAGAATCAACCGCTAATTTATAGTCAAAGAAAATGTCAAGTGATTTTTCAAAGTCTTTGCCTAATGTAGATGCTATCATTTCATTCAAACGAAAGAATAGTTTTTTGTCTTTTAACTTTGATCCAATACTTTCGACTAAATCGAGAACACTAATTCCAATTCCGGTTTCTACAGTAAATACTGAGCATATTATCAATTTAGAGCTTGAATTAGGACATAATTGTTCTAATGAAAAGTTATGTATTCTCCGGTTCTTGCTTGTACTCTTAACTTCTATTTTATCTATGCCATCATTGAAGTCGTATTTATCATAACTCGAGTTATGCCAAGATTTAACAAGATAATCTGGGTCCTTTGATTTTTCTATTATTAATAATTCAGCCCATAAACCTTGAATGGTCTTTAATGCTGGTTTTGAAAACTTAGTAAAAAGATGTGTTAACTTTTCAATTTCTAAATTCAAGTCTTTCAAAAGCGGCTTGTCTGAAATATTCTTAATAAGAACATAGACAATTTTTAAAAAGTACTCTTCTAAATATCCAATGTTCGATTTTAAGGTAATAAGCGTGTAGGTACCATCTTCAATTTTACCTTTTTCGGATATTAATTGACATTGCCGCCCAAATTGAACTGAAATATATTCAAGATTTGTATCAAGAGGTTTTGCCATTATATTTTCATCGCATCTAACAAAAAATATTGGCTGCCCGGCTTCTGTGATTCCAAGCCTATGATTCTTAATTGCTGGAAGTATTGCAACGGCAAAACTATCACCATTTTTTGGCAGTTCATTTTTTAACTCCTTAAAAATGTTATAAACGCTTTGCATTTTACTTTTCAACTCCAACAAATGAGTGAATCAAATCCTCAGGATAATAAATACCTAATGTATAAAGAACTTTATTGCCCCATTGCATAGAATGATGTTTCAATTTTACTTTATGAATTTGAATACAAAGCGAATCTTCAAATCGTATGTTTTTATCTCCAGGGTAGTTTTGAACTCCTGTTATTGATCGTCCTGAAAATATATTGCTTATTTTTAGTACGTCATTTTCAGTATTCAAACTTCTTTCCCGACCATTCATGACCGCATAGCTCATTTCAAAAATGTAAGCATGCTGTATCAATTCTTTATCTGCTAAATATCGAAGATATTGAATAGTTGATGACTTACGTAAAGCATCAGGCATATTCATTATTTTAAAGTCCTTTAAAAACTCAACGACTTTCTCAATCCCTAGCTTCACATAACGATGATTTCTGTCTGGCGTACCGAATTTCTCATAGTCCTTGAATTGATGGGAAGAAAGAAACCTTGAAATATAAACTAGATTTTCGTCTATATGCTGCAAAGCATTCATCTGACGCCAACCATTTAGTTTGTGAGTAACTACATCGACAGATAAAATGTTGTTCCTAGTTGGATTCATTGAGCTATCAAGTATCAGTAATTGTTCTGCTCGTTCAAGACTATTTTCCTTAAGCATTCTTCTCATTATCTCTTCATGTCTCACATACTCTCTATATTCTATGGTTGAATCAAGTGGAATAAAGACACGGCAAGAGTCTAGATAATTGCGTTTATATCCAAAAAATCTGCATCGTTGCTGAATTGTATCTGCATTTGATTTGCCTATGCTATATCTTGGCATATAAGAAACTGCTAATCCTTCTACAGTGTAACCTCTATTTAGCATTTCAGCACCCACAAGAATGTGGGATGAATAATTTGCCCAATTGATCTCATTACTTTTTTTTTGCTTTCCTGCAGGATTGTTACTGATAACTAATTCAATATTTGTGTCTAGGATTACCTGCAAAACTTCTTGCAAAACATCATCAAAACTTGGGGGGTTATCAATTCGTCTTATAGCTTCATCAAAATTTTTATAAAACTCTTTCGCCAATTCGATTTTACTAGGGTCATTATTGTTAAGGTTTAGTATATTAGACCAAATGCTTATGAGATCTTTAATCCAACCATAAAACTTTTTACTAGCATCTTGTTCTCTATCAGCGTGTACCATCATTGAAAGAAACCTTTCTTTTTGCTGAATGTTTACTGTAACTGCAACCCCCATTAGAAATAACTGCAGTGCGTCAATCAAACTTTGAGGGCACTCTGACAGTTGATTATGCTTATGATGATAAACTTCGCTATCTGGAATAGTAATTATCAAGTCAGTATTTTCCTCAAAAAAAGTCTTACCACCAGTATAGGTCTTCCCTGGAGTTAAAACCACGTGAAATTTGGGCGAAAGCAGATCCATAATATTTATAAGCAAAGGTGCCTGAGGAGTTGCCGTATACTGTATATACGAGTGATTGTAAAGTGAAGCACGTAAATCCAAGATGCTTGAATATGTTGAGCTAAATTCATCATCTTCCCAATCTTCCGATTTGCTATTTTTCCGTGCATAAGTATTTAAACTCGCTTGGTCAGCTTCATCATCAATAATGAGAACGCCATTGTTACCTAAAGCATCTCTGACTTCAACCTTTTTAAAGATTTTAGTCAACTCCCCAATGTGTTTATAATGTTTCAAAACAGTAATTAAAATCGCGGGTCTATGATTTAGTTTTAATGCTTGTTGTATTTTTGCATGAATATCATTCGCAATCGTTGGACTTTTATAAACTTTAAAATGCCTTGCATTTTCGCCTTCAGTTAATAGATCCTTCTTTAAGCGGGTGGTTGTTTGATCTAGAAGATTATTTTTAATACCTGCAAAATATATTATTACTCTAAAACCATTGTCAATCGCCAAAGCAGTTAATGTAGTAAATGACATAGTCTTTCCGCTTTGCACATAACCAATTGTAATTCCCGTTGTGCTCCCAATTGTATTAACTGGGTTAACACATTGTGACAGAATAGAGGTCGTCTCGTTTAACAAATTCTCCCTTTCATCACTATCCAACTTAGTAAATCGACTTATCAGATCAACTGTTCTCTCACCTTGAACAATTGGAAATTTTGAGGCCTGTGATTTCATTATTTTTATCGTTTCACTCATATATCAAAGATTACGGATAAATGTATTGAAGTTGTTTCTTACATATCCTGCATGCTTAGCGCCCTGAGATGATGCTGCAATTTCAGCTAAAACAAATGCACGTATGATGTAAATAATTGGTTGGTAATCTTCGTCTGATTTAAATCTTTCAAATCGAGTAAAGAATTGATGAGCCAGGTTTAATTTGAAAGTAGCTGTTTTATCAAATAACTCATCATTGTCACCTACTTCTAAAGTATACAAATCAGTGATTGATGGTTCCGAAATAAATTCAAACTTTAATTTAATTTGCTCATCGTTTATTTCAATATAATCTTCATGACTGTCTATTGCTTTCGCGCTTTTAGATAGTTTTTCGTTTTTAGCAGCAATACTTTTATTATCTAATTCTTTTAATGATGTTTCAACTTTGGATTTTAGATTCTCAACTCTTGTTGATTTCTTCATATTACTGACAATATTCTTTGCTACTCTTATATTGTCATCTTGTGTTTTGGGCTTAATATATTTTTCTGCTTGTGTGTATAAATCAAAATCTTTTGCAGAAATCTCTAACTGCAAAACTTCCATTAAAGCCATTAAATCTTCCTGTTCTTGAAAACTTCCCTTATTAAAACTTACTGCAAAGCCTTCTAATTCCAACTCACCAAAAATTCTCTTATATCTAGGCGAGCCGATTTGACCGCAAATAATTTTTGGTTTATATTTCTCATCGTGGCTTCCTTCAATTACTCTGCCTCTTCTAAAGAGTGACAATCCATTCAATTCACTTGTGCTCATAGTACTAAGTATGCCTACAAAGCCAGTAACATTGTATTTGCCGGAAGAGAAACTAATGTCCTTTTTCCAAAAAACAGGTTTTCCTTTGGGGTCAGCATAAAATGGAGCATTTAAAATTTCTGGCTCTTCGTATGTGAGCTTAACATCATTGATATAAAGGTTTAAATCGCCTTTGCGTATGAACTTTCGATAAATGCTTGCTAAATGCCTTTTTATTTTATCCATCTGCATTACTGAAGGAGCATTTTGAGATAAATGCGAAAGTGTTATCTCTGTAAAGTGTAATAGTTTTTCTTTTTCTGTATTTTGAACTCTTAAGACTTCCTTTTCCTCTTTTAAAACTTTTAGTAAATCGAACTCAACATATCTTTCTTCTGCTTCATTTAATGCTGCTGTTCTTACACTCCAAAGATTTGCAAGCCAAATAGAAGCAGTTTTCATTCCCATTCCAAATTCGTGTAAACCGGAATTATCGATAGGAATATTAGCTGGTTCAAATGCTCTCTGAAAATTTTTTGAATCGATTCCTGCAGCATTATCATAAATCTTGATGATGCTACTTTCCCAATCAATATTAATTCTAACTTCAAATTGATATTTTCCGTTGTGTGTTTTTTGGAGAATTATCTTATTGTTCTCAAAACTCTGGACTGCATTATCTACATACTCGGCTAAGGCAAACCAAACTTTATTGTTAAGGTTTCGGAATTGTCCATAAACACCTGTTTGAATTTTTATTGATACAGTTTCTAAACTCATTATTTTATTAGATTTTGAGCTATCCTTTTTACTACGCCAACATTGACAGCATTACCTAGCGCTTTAAACGCCCTTGCTATGGTAGGTGGTAATTCGATTAAATTGTCCATACATTGAAGCTTTGCTGCTTCTCTTTTTGTCATATACCTGCCAAGCCAAGGGAAAATAGGAATTTGAGTAGTTGTTAAAACTAATGCTGGTGAATATGTAGGCATTTTTACTCTTATTCCTGATGGTCTGAATTGAACAATCTTATCTTTAATAGTCAACTTAACTTCTCCACAGTTCCATTCAAATTTTTGATGGCTATTTTCAAATTGTTGAATTCTTGGCATCCAATCTTTCAACCAACTTTTATGCTGTTCATAAAACTTTCTATTAGCTCTGATATAATTTTTTTTCCAATCAGGGAACTCTTTTTCATTTTCCTTTACTCCGCCTTGAGCATAAATAGGTAGATAATGAAGCATATCATCAAGTGAATTGCCCTTAATTTTTCTACCAAACGCTCCTCTTTTTCCTTCTAAATCTGACCTTCTTAACTTGACTGGGGCCTTGCCCTCAAATGGGTAATTTGCACCGAATTCCATTGCCCAAATAGGAAAACGCGGTACTTCTTCAGGCTTCAAATGGTCTAAAAATTCTTGCCAAACTTCTAAATGATTTTTCGTGTCTTCCCGCAAAGTCATAAAATCCTTATCATCTTTAATGATGATGTCGTGAATACTAACACCTTTGTTCTCACTCTTATCAGGAAATTTAAATTCATTTAAACCACCTTCTTTTTTCAACCGTCCAACGATATAGATTCTTGAACGATGTTGCGGAATACCAAAATGATGTGGAGATAAAACTTCGTCCCTTACATCATAAAGTTTTGAAAGTTCACCATGAATTACTTTCCATGTGTTACCATCATCATGTCCTTTCAAGTTTTGAACATTCTCTAACAACAAATATTCAGGTTCATGTTCCTTTAGAATTTCCATTATTCTGTAAAACAAATTTCCGTTTCTTGGGTCTTCAAGACCCAATCGAGAACCTGCTTTAGAAAATGGCTGACAAGGAAACCCTGCACATAAAATATCGTGTGCTGGAATAGAATTTATATCAACTTCATTAATATCTCCACGTATTTTTGTTTTATGGTTTTTCTCATAAAGTTCTCTTAGTTCTTCATTTAGTTCACTCGCAAAAACACACTTATGTCCCAAGTCGGATAGGGCAATATGAAAACCCCCCAGTCCTGCGAATAAGTCTATGAACTTCAATTTTCTCATACTATTCTCCTAGCTCTAATTATTGTTTTATCCTAAAAAATGCTAAATATCAACTTTATGTACATAGTAAATTCTTTGCCAAAGAAGTTGAATATATTCTCAAATGTTTACAGATACTCTTCACAAACCTATCAGCAACTACTTTAACCAAATCTCGTTCTTTCCACACACACCTCAAAAAAAGTCTTGTCGTAAAATCTCTACAAACCCATGTGTAGATTTCATGACAAGAAAGTCATAAGTTTTTAATATCCTTTCGCTGCACTGCGTTTCTTGTACTTTCCCCTTCATCTATTTTTGAAATCGAACATCATTGTGATACTCTAAAAATTCTTTGTCTGGCAAGAATCGCTTTGGCAATACAATACTTTGGTTATTATATAGAACAAATAAGTCTTTCGATGCCTGATCTTTTTGCTTTTTAATAATGGTGGCTACTTTAATCTTGTAAGTAGGTAGAATGGTAATGAGGCCCACTTCAAATGCTTTATCGTGTAATGCATTGAGGGCTATTCCATTTCTAGGATTCATTCTATTCTTTTCATCCGTACTCCAAGGTCGTATATGTCCAGCTACTAATAATTCAGGACGGGAAAGGCCTGTAATACAACATTGATTATTGTAAGAAGCCATGATCATTGAACGAAAGAAATTTTGATTGACGCGCACCTTCACTAATTGGTTTCGCACTTTGCCTTCGGTAGGCAATTCGTCTATATTAATTTGATTGAGTGCTTCTACCGTAGTCTGTTGATATTCCGAAAGAAGTTTCTCACTTTCAAATGGAAGTTGATCCCAGTTCTCATAGAACTCATTCCATATCTGTAAATCTAACTTACTAGCATTTTGAAAACCTTTGATGCCGCGTGCATGTAAGCTTGGGTCGAAACTTGCAAAATTAGAAAGCTTCAATGCTACGGAACTTGGTGTGCGATTAATGATCTTCGCGAGGTGAATTATATCAGGATTACTCTTACCTATCTTTCCAAAGGGAATTTTACAATATAGATTGATGGCTATGATAAGCTCATTCCTTGTCCATAGGCGTTGTCCTGTTTTCATCGGGGATAATGAATAAATCAAATTTCGTCCTTCCCTCCCACACCACCAAAAAAAGTCTTGTCGTAAAATCTCTACAAAACCGTGTAGAGATTTCATGACAAGAAAGTCCGGAATTCTTTTATATTGGCGCGGGGTATTGGGACTTGGGACTTAGGGGTTGGGACTTGGGGGTTTTGTGTTGCGAGATGCGAACTGTTACTGGTTGCAAGTTGCTGGTTGCTGGTGGTGAGGGTATCGAAACGCTCTGCGTTGTCAATTGTCATTTGCCGATTTGTTAATTGTCAATAGGACTTGGGGATTGGTCAATAGTCATTGGGGGTTTGGAGTTGCGGTGTGCGGGTGAAAAGAATTTAGAAGTCGGAAGTCAGAATGGAGGTTGTGTGCTTAGCATGCTTTTCTCCGGATCGGTTTCATCAAAAGATACCATGAATACATCGGTGGGCTTTCGGGCGGTTAATCGTTGAATGAAAGGGCCGTTGGTGTCCGTCACCGGAATCACATCGGTCTGTTGGTAAGTCGTGTCTTTCCAGGTATACCGATAGATGACCCGATAGCTATCGATGATCACTTCATTGCCTTTCCATTTCGACTGCGTCATTCGCGTAATTGGTGTAATGGAAAGAATTTCTCCGGGTGTCTTTCCGGTCCATTCTTTCGATTCATGGTTTCTTAACCCATCGCGCAGGTTGGGGAAGTAAAAATATACTCCGCCTGCTATAATGAAGAAAATGAAAAGGATGATCACAGATTTACCATCCAGTGATTCAAGATGTTCTCGTATTGAATTTTTTTTCAATGTGGTATGGTTTCTAATTCTCTTCTTAATCTCTGTCGGTTTCGCAGTCAATTGTCAACTACCCACTATACTCAGATTTAGGCGCTATTCGGTTTTCTAAATATATTTATAAAATGAAAACAATACTCTTCTTCTTATTTCTTTCAACACAAGTGATCATGGCACAAAACAATGACTATATCAACCCGCGGGCGGTGGGCTACAGCGATGCGGTGGTGGTGCATGGCGGTAAAACGATTTATATCTCCGGTCAGGTGCCGGTAGATGCGCAAGGTAAAGTCGTGGGCAAGGGTGATCTGCGCACACAAACGGTGCAGGTATTTGAAAACATTAAAAAGCTTTTGGAACAATCGGGCGCTACGTATGCTCAGGTGGTGAAGGTGAACACGTATATCGTGAACTGCAAACCGGAAGACGTGGCCATTGTGCGCGAGGTGCGCAAAGCATACTTCTCGCAGAAAACTCCTCCAGCCAGTACGATGGTGGGTGTTACTTCGCTGGTAGACCCGGATTTTCTGATTGAGATTGAAGTGGTGGCGGTGATACCGTAGCTCGGTGTTGCGAGACGGGAACTGTTACTGGTTGCAAGTTGCTGGTTGCTGGTGGTGAGAGTATCGAAACGCTCTGTGTTGTCAATTGTCAATTGCCGATTTGTTAATTGTCAATAGGACTTGGGGGTTGGGACTTAGTCATTGGTCAATAGTCAATTGGCCTTGGGACTTAGGGGTTGGGACTTGGGGGTTTTGTGTTGAGAGATGGGAGGCGAGCCATCATAAAAACTAAAATAAACAGTTACTGACAGCTATACTCATAGGCAATAGTTTCCGTAACTCCATACGCTGTTTTCGATACTTGTGTGGGGTAGCGTTTGTCATTGTAAACATAGGTGCTAGTGCTGATGTTTACACTGGAGGCTCCTGCAATTTGCGTATAAGTTGACTTGGTGATGTTATTCACTGAAGGAACGGTAATAGACTGATCGATGCCAATCGTAGCCATCGGGATAAAATGAGTGTCGTACTCATATTCTACATAAAACTGAATTTCATTGTTGGCATTGTAAAGGGTTTCCTTATTCGCGTTTTTGGAATTGGCGTCCGGATACGTATACAATCGATAGCCTGTGTAGGAAAGTGGTCCGGTAAATGTATTGAAATAGAGTTTCTTGATTATTTGCCCGGAGGAGTTGTACTGAAGTTGGGTGGAAGATAAGATCACGTTGTTCAAATAATAGTTGACGATGGTCAGCTGTCCAGAATTATTATAGGTATAGGTGCTGTAATTATTCGTGCCTTCTACTTTCGTTAACTTTCCGGATGTGTCATACTGGTAAGATTGAATGGTACTATTGGTGGTGGTTCCGTTGCGGGTGGTTTTTGTGATCTCTGTGACTTTACCAACCCCATTGCGGGTGTAATCCTCCTCGGTGGTGGCGGTGGTGGAAGAATAGATGGAGGTTGATTTCACTAAGAAGCATTTGCCAGCCTTCTCATTGGGGGGATTCACGGCATCTTCTTTCGTGCAGGCATTGACAAACAATAAACAAGCGATTACATATGTAGCTCCTCTCCGGGTGATTTTTGTCCTCTCCCTCATATCATTCAATTAAGCATCAAAAGTACTAAACGCAATCTGAATTAGCGATTGAAGTTTGTTGTACTTATTGCTTCATGCTAAAACCTAGAACTGGGGAATATGTGCAAGTAAAAGGCGTCAGACACCTGAGAGGTGTCGTGACGCCTTTGTGCCTTGGTGCCTTAGTGGCGAAATCAAATCAATAGTTTGGAGTTAAGATTTAGAGTCTTTAGTAGATAAGATTCCTCGTGCCTCGGAATGACAGACCAGGTTAGGAATTACGTGAACTGTTACTGGTTGCTTGTGGTGAGAGTATCGAAACACTCCGTGTTGTCAACTGTCAATTGCCTATTTGTCAACTGACCAACGTTGAGTTTGTCTATCGCTTGTAGTACATGACAATGCTCGCCTTGGCCAACGTTTGGCTCCATAAATAAAAACCTACTGTAGCGGGATTGTTGTTCTCTGTCAATCCCAACTTGTCGGTCTTCAATGCATATACAGTAATAATATATTGATGCAATCCGTGGCCTGGCGGTGGACATGGACCTCCAAATCCTTTCGTGCCGAAGTCGGTGATGCTCTGAATGGATCCGGCAGGTGCTACGTTAAGTTTTACATTTCCTGCATTGGTAACCAACTCGTGCACATTACCAGGAATATCAAATACTACCCAATGCCAAAAGCCACTTCCGGTGGGCGCATCCGGATCGTACATGGTAATGGCAAAGCTCTTCGTTCCTTCTGGCGCGTTGGACCACGCTAACTGTGGCGATTGATTTTCACCGGAACATCCGAAGCCATTGAACTCTTGCACCTTGGTGGCCTCTCCGCCTACATCTTTGCTGGTGAGTGTAAAGGTGCGTTGTCCCAATGCGGTGATTGATCCCATCAACCACAGCGCTACAAGTAGGTGTGTTCTTTTCATACGTTTAATAAGTTTGTTCCTCAAAAGTAGATGAACCGCGTGCGGTGCGTGCTGGGGGAAACGTTCAAAAACTGTTGCCGGAAGTTCAACTTTTGCGATGCTGTCGCGGGGTAGCCTTGTATTGCTGCTTGTACGCTTGTATGAAACTGGATAGATTTTCGTAGCCTACTTCATAATATACTTCGGAGGGCTTGCGGTGCTCCTGGTGCAGCAAATGGTGGGCATAGGCTAAGCGCTTCTGCTGAAACCATTTGATCGGTGATGTGGCAAACTGCCGGGTGAACTCGCGCTTGAAGGTAGACACACTCATGTCGCACAAAAAGGCAAGCTCTTTGATGGTGAGTTTGCTGAGCTGATTGCTCTCTACCGTGCGAATTAACTTTTGGGTGGCACGATCGCTGTTGGCAGCCAATGCGTATAGAAATTTAGCGCCATGTATTTCGCTGATGTAAAGCAGGATCTCTTCCAACTTTACTTCGAGTAGCTTCGACTGCATGGGTTGGGATAGTTCGGAAATGGTGAGCAAGCTCTCGATAAAATTCAAGACGAACCCATCGGTGGGAAACGAAAATACTGTTTGTGCAGATGCTGACGGTTTGGGTGTGCGTTGTTTCCGGAGAAATTTTAACAGCATTTCGCTGGAAAAGGTCAGCATTACACTGCGGTAAGTTTTTCCTCGCGAGAGTCGTTCGGTCATCAGGCAGTGTCCGGCCTTCATCACCAGAAATTGGGTTGGGTCAATGGTAATGGACTCCTGAGCAGACATTACTTCTTTTTTTCCATCTGTCAGAAAGCTGAAGGTATTTTGATTGAGAATGATTTGCTGGCGTTCGACTGATTTTGAACTTCGGTGTTCATAAACGAGTATCGGCTGCGACTTCTCCAGCTTCAAGTCTTCGGGAATTTGTAGAACGCTCAACGTGTTTTTGTTTGGTAAGTGTTGGTGGCAAATTTAGTGAATCGATGGAAGTCTTTGATACGGTTCCTTCGGGTTTTGAAACGTTCAGGTAGCAAGAGTGAAAAGAAGTCGGAATGAGGTGCGTTGCGAGACGGGAACTGTTTCCGGTTACAAGTTGCTGGTTGCTGGTAAATCAAGTCTGTTAATTACCCCTCCACATCAAGATCATACTTATTCAATAATCCCGGAAGGCCGGAAAGTGAAAAGCGTGCTCTCTTGATGCGGTTGTTGGATGGGTCGATGGAAAAGTTAAAAGAGGTACGAAAATCGGTTTTCTCAATGATGGTGTTCTCAAACAGTGCTTGCAACAAATCGCACTGGTCGAAGGTGGCACCGGTTAAATCACATTCGGCAAAATCCACTTCGTGCAATTGTGACTTCACAAAGCGGGTCTTCTTCAGCTTGACGCGATAAAATGAACTCTGACTGACATTGCAATTTTCAAAGCTTACGGAAAAACCTAACTCATGGCATTTCTCAAAGTGTAATCCCAGCATCTTACAATCTTTAAAGGCTACTGACCGAAAGGCGGTGTTGGTCAACTTGGCCAAACTGAGATTGCAACTAGTAAATGAGCAATCGATGAATTTGAAATCGCTCAGATCGGTATTTGAAAAATCGCAATTGGTGAACACGCAATTTTCGTATTCACCTTTCGGCAATGGATTTTCCGGCTGGTTGATTTTGGTAAAGGTTTTTCCTTCTTCGTAGATTGGATTCATTCGATGGATTTTATTCTAATCTTCTTACGTTCGGTTGATTTTCCAAATCAAAAAAGCATTTGCCAGTGTCAGTAGCGTAAACCACCGCTCGATGGTGGTGGCGGCAAAAATGTTTCCGAGTGTGTTCAGCACAAAGAGTCCGAAGAAAATCCATAGCAGCACCGTGACTACCTTTATTCCGAACACCGCAGATAACATCCCCACGCGCTGCGACACGAGGTAAACAAAAAACAAATTGATCACGATAGAGGCGGCCTCGAACACATACATCTCGTTGTCGGTCTGCAATCTTCCACCCCAGGTTATTGAATATGGAATCACTTTCACTACAATTAAAAGATGAAAAACTATCGCCATCAATGAAATGATAACCAGAGCGATACCGTATTTTCTTCTATCCGAATTCATGCGCAAATTATGAATTTACTCCGCACCCTTTATACTAATTATATGTTCATTGGAATAGTTAAGCAAGTACATTCAAGTGGTCAAGCCATTCCTGCACTTCGAATTTATTGCTTTTGGAGTAACCTCTGAGCTCAGTTTTCTGAACTATTTTATATGCGTCCAATTCTTCATTCAACTGTATTTTTCCGCTAGCCTTGATATGATAGGCAATTACAATTTGATTGGCACGCGCAAAAGGTAAGATGCCTAAGAAATGTGTTTCAACAGCATCTAATCCCAGTTCTTCTTTTGTTTCTCGTTGAGCAGCTGACTCAGGTGATTCATTTGCTTCCAGAAAGCCGGTGATAATCGAGAAGATTCCCTGTGGCATCAATTTGTTGTGAGCCAGAACAATTCCCTGCTCAGTTTCCACTACCATTCCCACTACCGGTATCGGATTGTTCCAATAAATAAATCCACAACCTGAATCATTGCAAGCAAGTCGCTCACGATGATCAATCAGGCGAGGGGTCATTGGCTTTCCGCACTTCAGACAATATTTCATAAATACCAAAGAGAAGTTTAATGACTCAAAAGTAAGGAAAGATCACCGATTACCCGACTCAAAGCAATGGCGATGAATGGGTTCTTATTTCTGCAAGAAGATGTTAATTAATATGTCGTAACTTTGTCATGATTTGAATTTTACAACTATGAATACGATCAGTATCCGGGACTTTTATAAAGAAATTTGCACCAAAACTGATTTTAACCTGGATTACTTTCTGGATAGCAAAAGCACGAATAACCTCGGACAATTTAATGTTTTTGATATCGCCAAGTTTTACTATAGCGGCAACAAAACTTCGGAAATGACCTATAACCGAAGAACGTATTACAAAATCAGTTTGATCAAAGGGAAGAATAAAGTTGAGTATGCCGATAAAACGGTGTCAATCGAAAAGCAAGGAATTTTGTTTGCAACACCAAAAATTCCTTATCGCTACATACCCCAAGGCAAAGAGCAGGCAGGTTTTTTTTGTGTATTCACCAAAGAGTTTTTGTCGAAGTCCAAAACAGGTTTAGTAATTGACGACTTACCGATTTATCAACCTACCAGTGATTTTGTCTATCAGCTCACCCATCTGGAATACCAGAAAATAGAAGCAATCTTTCGGAAGATGAGTGACGAATTATCTTCGGACTATGCCTTTAAATATGATTTGCTCCGCAACTATGTTTTGGAACTGATCCATACCGGACAAAAACTAAAGCCGATGGAAAGTGCGTCTAACACGATCAACGCGGCAAGTCGCATTTCTTCGTTGTTTATTGAATTGCTGGAGCGTCAGTTTCCGATTGAAAACGTAGCACAAACCATCCAACTGAAAACGCCCACTGATTTTGCGAATGCCTTGGGCATTCATATTAATCACCTGAATAAAGTATTGAAAGAAACCACGGGCCGAAGCACGACCGAAATCGTGAATGGTCGTATTTCCGAAGAGGCGAAGATTTTGCTAAAACAAACGCAATGGAATGTGTCTGAAATTGCCTATGTGCTGGGATTTGATGAAGTGGCGCACTTTTCGAACTTATTTAAAAAGCATACAACTCTCTCGCCCCTGAAGTATCGCAATTGATTGAATTTTGTAAATAGTCGATTGCTATTTGCAAGCTGCTCTTTGCCCAGATGAGTGACCTTTGTTGTAAATAAAACAAGAAACAACATGGCAACTCAATCAAACAAAGTGGCGTTGGTTACCGGTGGAAGCCGCGGACTGGGTCGTGATATGGCGATTCAATTGGCAAAGAAAGGTTTTAACATCATCATTACCTACCACACCAATGCAGACGAAGCAGGAAAAGTAGTGCAAGAGATTAGTGCGTTGGGAAAAAAGGCAAAAGCATTTCCGCTGGATGTGGCTCAATCCAAATCATTTGACGCTTTCGTGAGCGTAGTAAAAAAGAGTCTTACCGATCATTTTGGAACGACACAACTTTTCGCATTGGTTAACAACGCGGGCATCGGCACGCATACGAGTATAGCTGATACAACCGAAGAAGTTTTTGATAACATGGTGAATATTCACCTGAAGGCGCCTTACTTCATCACTCAAAAGTTGCTTCCTCTTCTAGCGGATAGCGGAAGCATCGTCAACATCTCTTCGGGGCTTGCGCGTTTTAGTTATCCAAATTATGCTCCGTATGCGATTATGAAATCTGCCGTAGAAAGTTTAACACGCTATCAGGCACAAGAATTTGGCATTCGCAAAATACGTGTAAACACCGTAGCCCCCGGTGCTATCGCAACTGATTTTGGAGGCGGAGCGGTTCGCGATAATAAGGAACTCAACGATCGCATCGCCAGCATGACTGCGTTGGGTCGCGTAGGTCTGGCGGATGACATCGGCAGTGTCGTAGCGTTTTTATGCAGCGAAGATGCGAAGTGGGTCAATGCACAGCGCATTGAAGTAGCAGGAGGTGTACATATTTAATGAGCGTATAAATAATAAAAGAGCCGCAGCGATGTGGCT
>PJQF01000152.1_pt1 | contig 39247 bp, 29 predicted proteins | sample 1503741 | NCBI WGS metagenome assembly PJQF01 (sample SAMN07775949, study PRJNA414020) | Biofilm metagenome, whole genome shotgun sequencing project. | isolation source: biomolecule (vanillin) treated reverse osmosis membrane biofilm | place: India: Nagpur | collected 2017-03-21 | reverse complement strand
CTTAAAGCAACGGCGGCGGCAAGGACGCGTAGGGCTTTTTTCATGAACGACACCTCTTGTTGTTGTTTTTGAGTCTTGGGGTTTAACCGGCAAAGCGATGGCACGGTTTGCCAGGGACATCGACTTCGATAGCCAGCACCGCACCATCCAGAGGGTGATCCAACGGGCTGGCGGCACTGGTGATGTACAGCGTGGTGAGGTTGGGCCCACCGAATACACAACTGGTGGGACGGCTGACGGGCAGTTCGATGATGCGATCCACCTCGCCATCAGGCGTCAGGCGCAGCAGGCAACTGCCGTCCCAACGGGCATTCCAGATGTAGCCTTCGGCATCCATCGCCGAGCCATCCGGCCCGCCGCGTGCGTGTGGACCGAACCACACTTGTGCCGGTTCGAGCTGACCGTCGGGCTGGATGACATGCCGATAGAGCGTGCCATCCATGCTGTCGCCAAAATGCACCAGGCTGCCGTCCTCACTCCACAGCAACGTGTTGGGAATGCCCAGGCCGCTCAGCAGAGGCGCGACCTGCCCATCGGCATCAATGCGAAACAAGCCACCTGAACGCCGCGTAATCGGCAGGTCTTCGCCCTGCTCACCGATGTTGTTCTGCATGGTGCCCAGCCACAGCCGGCCTTGGGCATCGCAGCGCGCTTCATTGCCACGGTTGCCCGGTTGCGGGTCGGCCACGCACAGCAGGGTCAAGGCTTCGGTGACCAGGTCCAGGCGGTAGACACCGCTGCTCAAAGTCACCAACGCATCGCCGCTTTCACACGGGATAAAGGCCGAGACATGCTCGGGCAACTGCCAGATCTGCAATTGCCCGCCCATCAGGCGCAAGGCCTGTTTGCCGGCGATATTGACCCAATACAGCGCCTGGGTGGGCGCGTCCCAGAATGGGCCTTCGCCCAATTGCGCACGGTGTGCAGTGACGGCCTTACACGACATGAAACCTCCGGATTCCTTACAGCGAATCGCGCGATGGCGTGCCATCGACCAAGCGCTGGATACGCAACGGGTTAGCGTTTTTCAACGCGTCGGGCAGCAGGCTATCAGGGTAGTTCTGGAAGCACACCGGGCGCAGGAAACGGTCGATGGCCAAGGTGCCGACCGACGTGCCACGGGCATCGGACGTGGCCGGGTACGGGCCGCCATGCACCATCGAGTCGCAGACTTCCACGCCGGTCGGGTAGCCGTTGAGCAGGATGCGCCCAACCTTCTGTTCCAGCAGCGGCGTGAGCTCGGCGAACTGTTGAAAATCCGCCGGCTCGCCAATGATCGTGGCCGTCAGTTGACCGTGCAGGCCGTGCAACGCCGCGCTGAGTTGGGCTTGATCAGCCACTTCGATAAACACCGTGGTGGGGCCGAAGACTTCTTCTTGCAGCACTTCATCACCATCGAGCAACAGGCGCACGTCGGCCTTGAACAGCTGCGGTTGCGCCTGGTTACCAGCCTGGGTGCTGCCGGCCAAATGCTGAATGCCAGGGTGTGACAGGAGTTTTTCCAGGCCCTTGCCATAGCTGCTCAAGGTACCGGCGTTGAGCATGGTTTGCGCCGGTTGCTCGCCGATCAATTGCGCCACCTGTTGGGTGAACGCGGTGAATTCCGGCGATGCAATACCGATCACCAGGCCGGGGTTGGTGCAGAACTGGCCGCAGCCTTGTACGACCGACGCGGTGAGGTCACGGGCGACGGTCTCGGCCCGCGCCTGCAAGGCCTGGGGCAAGACAATCACCGGGTTGATGCTCGACATTTCGGCAAACACCGGGATCGGTTGCGGGCGCGCCGCGGCCATATCGCAGAGGGCACGACCGCCCTTGAGCGAGCCGGTAAAGCCCACCGCCTGGATCGCCGGGTGCTTGACCAGCGCCTCACCCACGCCACCGCCGAAGATCATGTTGAACACGCCAGCCGGCATCTCGGTGGCCTCGGCCGCGCGGAGGATTGCATTGGCCACCTGTTCAGCCGTCGCCATGTGGCCGCTGTGGGCTTTGAACACCACCGGGCAACCGGCCGCCAGCGCGGCGGCGGTGTCGCCGCCTGCCGTGGAGAATGCCAGGGGGAAATTGCTCGCACCGAACACCGCCACCGGGCCGAGGCCGATGCGGTATTGACGCAGGTCCGGACGCGGCAGTGGTTGGCGATCCGGCAGGGCTTTGTCGATGCGGGCACCGTAGAAATCACCGCGACGCAACACCGTGGCAAACAGGCGCATCTGCCCGCTGGTACGCCCGCGCTCGCCCTTGATACGGGCGGCAGGCAATGCGGTTTCGCGGCAGACCAACTCAACGAAGTTATCGCTCAGCGCATCCAACTCATCGGCGATCGCATCCAGGAACTGCGCGCGACGTGCGGCGCTCAAGGCCCGGTACGCCGGATAAGCCTGCGCGGCGGCGTGGGCGGCGGCGTCGACTTCCTGCGGCGTGGCCTGGTAGAAATCCTGGGGCAAGGCTTCGCCGGTGGTGGCGTCGACGCTTTGCAGCTTCACACTGCCGTTGGCGCTGCGCTGGCCGCGGATAAAGTTGTGGCCGAGAAACTGGGTCATGTGGGTCTCCTTAAAGGGTGATGACATTGCCGGGTTCGAACGCTGCATCGACGCTGCCGACACTGTTGATCAACGGCGCGCCGAACTCAGCCTGGCTGATCTCGAACACATCCCCCGGTTGGGTACGTATACCGTCGGCGAATGATAAGGTGGCGGTGCCGAAGAAATGAATGTGCACATCGCCCGGCTTGAGGAATTGGCTGTATTTGAAGTGGTGGTATTCGAGGTTTTCCAGGCTGTGGCACATATTGGCCTCGCCACTGAGGAATTCGTTCCGCCAGATTTCCTCGCCGTTACGCAGGATGCGGCTGGTGCCGGCCAGGTGCTGGGGCAATTCGCCGACACGCAGTTCCGGGCCGTAGCTGCAACTGCGCAGCTTGGAATGGGCCAGGTACAGGTAGTTCTTGCGCTCCATCACATGGTCGGAAAACTCGTTGCCCACCGCGAAACCCAGGCGGTAGGGTTTACCGTCGTGGCCGATCACGTAGAGGCCGCCGATCTCCGGTTCTTCACCAGCATCTTCGGCAAACGGTGGCACCGGGAAGGCTTGGCCTGGGCGCACCACAATGCTGCCGTCGCCCTTGTAGAACCACTCCGGCTGCACGCCGGCCTCACCGGCGGCGGGCTTGCCGCCCTCCACGCCCCACTTGAAGATGCGCATGGTGTCGGTCAGGGCGCTGTCGTCACCGCCCTGGTGCATTTTGTCCCGCGCCGAGGCGCTGCCCAAGTGGGTCAGGCCGGTGCCGCTGATCAGCATGTGGGCCGGGTCCGGGTGATCCAGAGGCGGCAGGATTTTTTGTTCGGCCAGCAAGGCGGCGTAGTCGTGGCTGTCGCCCAGACCGAGGCTGTCCACCTGCTGCTGCAACTTGACGCCCGCTTCGATGGCGGCCAGGGCCAGCTCACGCACGCTATGGGCGCTGCGCACTTCACGCAGTTGCTTGCCTTCCACTACGCCAACGCGGCGCTCGCCATTATTGAGTTCGAACTGCACTAAACGCATGAAGGTTCTCCTAGATTAAGTACGTGTGGCGCCACGGGCGCTGGCGGCGAACTGGTCGACGGGCAGCACGTGCTTGCGCTCCAGCAGGCGATAGACCACGCCGGTCAGCACCAGCCCGAACACCATCACACCGGACAGGAAGTACAAGCCCGAGGCCAGGTTGCCGGTGTATTCCTTGAGCGCACCAATCACGAACGGGCCGATATAGCCGCCGAGGTTGCCCACGGAATTGATCAAGGCAATGCCGGCCGCCGCACTGGCGCCGGCGAAGAAGCGGCCCGGCAAGGTCCAGAACACCGCCGTACAAGAGAACATCGCGAACGCTGCCAGGCACAGCGCGGCCATTTGCAGCACCGGCACACTCAGCCAGGCGCTGAAGAACAGGCCGATCGCACCCAGCACATAGAGCACGGCGAGGTGGCCATAACGGTCATTCAGGCGGTCGGAACTGCGCGGGATAATCAGCAAACCGATGATGCCGAAGATATACGGCACCGCCGATATGAAGCCGGTGGTGAGATCGCTGCCGCCGAACTGCTTGATCAACGTGGGCAGCCACAAGCCCAGGCCGTAGATGCTCAGGGTCACCGGCAGGTAGAACAGCGCCAGCAGCAACACGCGCTTGTCTTTGAGCGCATGCAATGGATTGCCGTGGCGGGTCTGGCCGTAGGCTTGCAGGTCTTTGTTCAGTTCGTCGGTCAACCAGGTTTTTTCGGCGTCGGTCATCCACTTGACCTGCTTGGGACCATCCGGCAGGTAACGCAGCACCGGCCAGGTCAGCAGGATCGCCGGGGTGCCGATCACGATAAACAGCCACTGCCAGCCGTGCAGGCCGAGGATGCCGTCCATACCCAGCAGGCCGCCGGACACGGGGCCAGTGATCATCATCGCGATGGGCTGCGAGAGGATAAACAGCCCAAGGATCTTGCCGCGATGGCGAACCGGGAACCATTGGGTGATGTAGTACAGCACGCCCGGGAAGAACCCGGCTTCGGCCGCACCGAGCAGAAAGCGCATCACATAGAAGCTGTGAGGCCCCTGCACGAACGCCATGCCGATGGTGATGGTGCCCCAGGTGATCATGATGCGGGCGAACCAGCGCCGCGCGCCGAAGCGGTCGAGCATCAGGTTGCTGGGAATCTCGAACAGGAAGTAGCCAATGAAGAACAACCCAGCACCCAGGCCATAAGCCGCATCACCGATGCCGACGTCGGCGCCCATGTGCAACTTGGCAAAGCCCACGGCGGAACGGTCCACGTAGGCGATCAGGTACAGCAAGATCAGGAAGGGAATCAGTTTCAGCGTGATGCGCCGGATTAGCCGCAATTCCTCGCTCATGGGGTCGATCTCCGATTGTTGTTCTTATAGGAATCGGGGATGCCTCTCGCAGAAAATCCGCCAGGGTCATACCTCAGTTAAGCCAGACTATATAGTAGGACTATTTGCAAAACAACTCTTCCAAAGCGAACATTTTGCGCTTATGTTTAGCCGCAGAGAGAACATATAGTCATACAATAAGAGAATCGATCATGTCTGATAAAAAGCCCGGCCTACGCTCTGCCCAGTGGTTTGGTACCGCCGACAAAAACGGCTTCATGTACCGCAGCTGGATGAAGAATCAGGGCATTGCCGACCATCAGTTCCATGGCAAGCCGATCATCGGTATCTGCAATACCTGGTCGGAGCTGACCCCGTGCAACGCGCATTTCCGCCAGATCGCCGAGCACGTCAAACGCGGCGTGATCGAGGCCGGAGGCTTCCCGGTGGAATTCCCGGTGTTCTCCAATGGCGAATCCAACCTGCGCCCCACTGCCATGCTGACGCGCAACCTGGCGAGCATGGACGTGGAGGAAGCCATCCGCGGCAACCCCATTGATGCGGTGGTGCTGCTGGTCGGCTGCGACAAGACCACCCCGGCCCTGCTGATGGGCGCGGCCAGTTGCGACGTGCCGGCCATCGTGGTCACCGGCGGGCCGATGCTCAACGGCAAGCACAAGGGCCAGGACATCGGCTCGGGCACCGTGGTGTGGCAGCTCAGTGAACAGGTCAAGGCCGGCACCATTACCCTGGACGACTTCCTTGCGGCCGAAGGCGGCATGTCGCGTTCGGCGGGTACCTGCAACACCATGGGCACCGCGTCGACCATGGCCTGCATGGCCGAGGCACTGGGCACTTCCCTGCCCCACAACGCAGCGATTCCGGCGGTGGATGCGCGGCGCTATGTGCTGGCGCATATGTCGGGCATGCGCGCGGTAGAGATGGTGCGCGAAGACTTGAAGCTGTCGAAGATCCTCACCAAGGAGGCGTTTGAAAACGCTATTCGCGTGAACGCGGCCATCGGTGGTTCGACCAACGCGGTGATTCACCTCAAAGCCATCGCCGGGCGCATCGGCGTCGAGTTGGACCTGGACGACTGGACCCGCATGGGTCGTGGCATGCCGACCATCGTCGACTTGCAGCCGTCCGGGCGCTTTCTAATGGAAGAGTTCTACTACGCCGGCGGCCTGCCTGCCGTGTTGCGCCGCCTCGGCGAAGCCAACCTGATCCCGCACCCGAACGCTTTGACCGTGAACGGCAAGACCCTGGGCGAGAACACCAAGGACTCGCCGATCTACGGCCAGGACGAAGTGATCCGTACCCTGGATAACCCGATCCGCGCCGACGGCGGTATCTGCGTGCTGCGCGGCAACCTCGCCCCGCTCGGCGCAGTGCTCAAGCCGTCAGCCGCCAGCCCGGAGCTGATGCAGCATCGCGGTCGTGCGGTGGTGTTCGAGAATTTCGACATGTACAAGGCGCGCATCAACGATCCGGAGCTGGACGTGGACGCCAACTCGATCCTGGTCATGAAAAACTGCGGGCCCAAGGGTTACCCGGGCATGGCCGAGGTCGGCAACATGGGCTTGCCGGCCAAGCTGCTGGCCCAGGGCGTGACCGATATGGTGCGTATTTCCGATGCGCGCATGAGCGGCACGGCGTACGGCACGGTGGTGTTGCACGTCGCGCCGGAAGCAGCAGCGGGCGGGCCGTTGGCCACGGTGAAGGAAGGCGACTGGATCGAACTGGACTGCGCCAACGGCCGCTTGCACCTGGACATCCCCGATGCAGAGCTGGCGGCGCGCATGGCAGACCTGGCGCCACCGGAAAAACTCATCGTCGGCGGCTACCGCCAGCTGTACATCGACCATGTGTTGCAGGCAGACCAAGGCTGCGACTTTGACTTCCTGGTGGGCTGCCGGGGGGCGGAAGTCCCGCGTCATTCCCACTAATTGGGATGCTATGATGCCGCGTCTTTAAGCCAGAGCCTCCCCGTCGTTATGGATCACCAGCCGCCCAAGCCGCGCAAGAGCATGCATGCCCAGATCGTTCAGGACTTGGGCATGCACATCGTTTCCGGTCGCTTCAAGCCGGAAGAAAGACTGCCCATGGAGGCCACGCTCTGCGAGGAGTACAAGGTCAGCCGCTCGGTGCTGCGCGAGGCGACCCGGGTGCTCAGCGCCAAGGGCCTGGTGTATTCCAAACCACGGGTGGGCGCCGTGGTGCGGCCTCGCTTGAAGTGGCACCTGCTCGACCCGGATGTGTTGTCCTGGCTGATGCAATCCACGCCCCACAGCGAATTCTTCAATACCCTGGCCGGCGTGCGGCGCATCCTCGAACCGGAAATCGCCGCCATGGCCGCCACGACGGCGACCGATGACGACATCGCCACCATCGAAAAAGCCTACCAGGGCATGGAAACCGCGAAGACCCACGAAGACCTGTTGCAGGCCGACCTGGACTTCCACCGCGCCATTGCCGACGCCACGCGCAACGACTTGCTCGCCTATATGTGCAACATGCTGTCGTTGCCGTTGCGCGAGTCGATCAACATTACCAACCGTCGCCCGGACATCCAGGGCCTGAGCCTGCCCCGGCACAAGGCGATTCTCACCGCGATCCAGAACCGCGATGCGCTGGGTGCACGGCATGCCTCACTGGTGCAGTTGGATGACACGCGGGTGGCGTTGGATACGGTGATGAATGTGCTGACGCCGCTGTAATGTAAACGCAATCAAATGTGGGAGGGGGCTTGCCCCCGATGGCGGTGGGTCAGCTGCAAATAAGCCAGCTGTTACACCGCTATCGGGGGCAAGCCCCCTCCCACATTGAAGCTGTGCGGGCCTTTACAGGGTGTAGGCGATGCCGACCTGCACAGTGCGGGGTGCGCCTGGGTAGGCGTAGATATTGCCGAACGCGCCCTCTTCATACTCGCGGTTGAACAGGTTCTTTACATCCAGGTTCAGTCGTACCTTGTCATTGACCTTGTAGTAGCCCAGCAGGTCCACAACGGTGTAGGCGTCCATCGAGAACGCCGTATTGGCGGTCTGGCCGGCACGCTGGTCGACATACTTTCCACCCGCGCCCAGGCCCAGGCCTTTGAGGGCGCCGTCCTGGAATTCGTAGACGTTAAGCAGGCTGAAGCTGTTGCGGGGAATGTTCAGCAGGCGCGTGCCGGGGCGAATGGTGTTGTCCTTGGTGACTTCGGCATCCACGTAGGCGTAACCGCCGATCACGCGCCACTCGGGGGTGATATTGCCCGCCACATTCAGGTCGAAACCACGGCTGCGGACTTGGCCAGCGGCGACGCTGAAGGTTGAGTCGATAGGGTCGGTGGTGAGGACGTTTTTCTTCTCGATCTGGTAGATCGCCGCGTCGACGCTCAGTTGACGGTCCAAGGCTTCCCATTTGACGCCCATCTCATAGGACTTGCCCTTTTCCGGCTCAAACCCGCCACCTTGGCGAGCAGCGCCAGTGTTCGGCTTGAACGAACGTGCGGCGTCAGCGTAGACCGCGACGGTATCGGTAAGGTCGTAGATCACGCCCACACGTGGGGTGACCGCGTTATCAGCGGCTTGCCAAGGTTTAACCCCGGTCACGTAGCTTTCGTAGTCATGCTCAAAACGCTCAAAACGCGCACCGGCCAAGACTTTCAGGCGCTCGGTGAGGGCCACTTGGTCCTGCACAAAGGCTGCGTAGGTCTTGAGGTTTTCTTTATCGTGGGTCGGTGTTCGCGTCAGCGGTGGGCGTGCCTGGCCGTAGACGGGGTCAAAGATATCAATCGGGTAAGTGCCCTCGGTGGCGCTGGAACGCTGGATGATCGACTTGTAGTCGTAATCCTCATACTCGATGCCGGTCAGCAGGGTGTGCTCGAAACCACCGGTGGTGAAATGCCCGGTGAGGTTGAGTTGGTAGTCCTTGTCGGTCCACTCCAGCTTGCGATAGTTGAAGTTGCGTTGCAGCGTGCGGCCATCGGCGCTCAGGCCGTTGGCTTCAATGGCGTTGCCCTGCAAGGTGCCGTCCAGCCACTGGAAACCGCCGCCCAGGGTCCAGTTTTCGTTGAGCAGGTGTTCGAAGCGCAACTGCGCCATGCTGTTGTCGTTGTGCAATTTGCCGACGTCTTTATCGCCCCAGAAGGTATCGCGCGACGCGTTGCCTTTTTGGGTGGGATAGCGCGTCAGGCCACGGTCCAGCGGGTGGTTGTTACGCATGAAGTCGCCTTCGAAGATCACCTTGGTGTCGTCGGTGGCTTGCCAGGTGATGACAGGCGTCACGCCGTAGCGTTCGGTTTCCACATGGTCCCGGAAGGTGTCGCCGCCCTCGCCCACCACGTTCAGGCGATAAGCGAGGCGACCGTCTTCATCCAACGGGCCGGAGGCATCCAGGGTGCCGCGTTTCATGCCTTGATCATTCAACTGGCTGCCCAGGGTCACGGTACGCTCTGCCAGCGGCTGCTTGGACACCACGTTGAACGTGCCGCCTGGATCGCCACGGCCATACAGCATGGTTGCGGGACCGCGCAGTACTTCGAGGCGTTCGATGGTGTTGGCGTCCGGCATGTTCGGGTAGCCGCGGTTGATCGGGAAACCGTTGCGGTAGAACTCGCCAGTGGTAAAGCCGCGCACGGTGAAGGTGGTCAGGCCCTGGCCGCCGAAGTTGTTGGCGCGGCCGACGCCGCCGGCATAGTCGAGGGCATCCTGCAGGCGGGTGGCGCCAATGTCTTCGACCACATCCTTGGACACCACGCTGATGGACTGCGGTGTTTCATGAATCGACGTGTCGGTGCGCGTCGCGCTGGCTGAGCGTGTGGCGTGGTAGCCCTTGACCGGCCCCTGAGCTGTTTCATAGTCCGCCGTGCCCGTCACAGTGATCGCTTGCAACTCCAGACTGGTTTGCTCGGTGGGCGCCACTTCTGCCCAGGTGAACGGGGAAAACGCCTGCAACACACAGATGGAAATCAGGGTACGACGCATGGATGTTGGACCTAGTGAATGAGCCAGATGGGACGGCAAACCTGCCAAGAATTCGCGGCGCATGGTATATCAACGCATTCTCGTTTGACATCCATTCTCATTCGTTATTTTTTGCGTATCAGCCTTGTATCAATACTCAGATAAAAAAAAGCCACTCGATTGAGTGGCTCCATAAACCGCTTGGCTCGCCTCAGCGATAGCGTTCCAACCAATGCGCATACGGCGCTGGCAAGGTCCAGGAGGACTTATCCACGCCCAGCTCTTTGGCGGCAAAGTACGCCCAATGCGGGTCAGCCAGGTGCGCGCGGCCCACTGAGACCAGGTCCAGATGCCCCGCCTGCAACGCGCCTTCTGCCAATTGTGGCGTACCAAAACCCCACGCCGAGGTCACCGGGATACCGGCTTCGCGGCGCACGCGTTCGGCAATCGGGCCCATAAAGGCCGGGCCCCACGGGATGTTGGTGTCGGGGATGGTGAAACCGACGCTGACGCTCAGCAGGTCCAAGCCACCGGCTTTGAAATTACGCGCCAGTTCGATGGATTCGGTGAGGGTTTGCTCGTCACGACCGTCGTATTCGATCACACCGAAACGCGCGGTCAGCGGCAGGTTTTCCGGCCAGACTTCACGCACGGCGGCCAGGGTTTCCAGGAGGAAACGGCTGCGGTTGTCGAAGCTGCCACCGTAGGCATCGGTACGTTGGTTGGAATGCTCGGAGAAAAAGCTCTGGGCCAGGTAACCGTGGGCGAAGTGCAGTTCGATCCACTCGAAACCGGCGTCACGGGCGCGACGGGCGGCGTCGACGAAATCCTGTTTAACGCGAGCGATGTCGTCCAGGGTCATGGCGCGCGGCACATTGGGCAGGTTGGCACCGAAGGCGATGGCCGACGGCGCAATAGTTTCCCAACTGCGTGCGTCGGAAGCCGGAATATGGTCATCCCCTTCCCATGGACGGTTGGCACTGGCTTTACGCCCGGCGTGGGCAATCTGAATGCCGGGCACTGAACCTGCGGCCTTGATCGCCTTGACCATCGGCACGAACGCCTGAGCATGTGCATCGCTCCAGATGCCGGCACAGCCCGGAGTGATGCGGCCTTCAGGCGCAACGGCAGTGGCCTCGACCACTAACAAACCGGCACCGCCACGGGCCATGCCGGCCAGGTGCACGTGGTGCCAGTCGTTGACGATGCCGTCTTCGGCCATGTATTGGCACATTGGCGGGATGGCGATGCGATTGCGCAGGGTTACGTCTTTGAGTTTGAAGGGTTCGAACAGAGCGGACATGGGAACTCCAGCAGCGAGTGAGTGATTCGATAGTTCGATGGTAATCGAACTATGGTATTCGGCGATACCCCCCTGTTATCATCCGATCCATGCGAGCCTTCAAACACCCTACCCCTGAAGATCTGACCCTGGAGCGTCTGTTGTACGCCCTGAGCGACCCGGTGCGCCTGGAAATCGTGCGCTGCCTGGCCGGCGTGCCGGAAGCCACTTGCGGCGAACTGGACGGCGGGCGCCCCAAGTCCAGCATGTCCCACCACTTCCGCGTACTGCGCGATGCCGGCCTGGTGCACACCCGCAGCGTGGGCACGACCCATATGAATTCGTTGCGCGGCGATGTGCTTGAGGAACGGTTTCCAGGGTTGTTGCAGAGCATCCTGGCTCAAGCATAAACCCCGATCAGTCCAGCAGCGTGATCAGTTGCGACTCGATCGTCAGCGCCTGCACCTCCAGCACCGCCAACGTCACCGGCAACTTGAAGCGCCGCCGCCCTGCACTGCCGGGGTTCACATACAGCGTTGCGCCCCGCCATTCGATCACGGGCTTGTGCGAATGACCGGTGATCACCAGCCGCACATGCGTATCGAGTCGTGCGGGGACGTCGGCGATGTCATGCACCACCAACGTCCGCCATCCGTCCACATCCAGCATCAGATGGTCGGGCACCTGCCGTGCCCACGGCGCGTCCTGGTCATTGTTGCCGCGCACCACGTGCAGGGGTGCGATCTGCGCCAATTGCTGAAGAATTTCAGGGCTACCGATATCGCCGGCATGGATGATCTGTTCGCATCCCTGCAAGGCCGCCACGGCTTCAGGCCGCAGCAGGCCGTGGGTATCGGAAATCACGCCAACTTTCATAGGGCCTCCGGGGTGGACGTCGACCCCTGAAACACCGGCGCGCCATCCAAATACACGCGGTCTTTACCGTTGCCCTTGGCAGCGTAGAGGTTGCGGTCGGCACGCTTGAGGACCGCCGACATTTCGGCCCCGGCCGTAAAGCGCGCCATGCCCGCACTGCAGGTGTAGTCATGGGGCGGCGCGACACTGCTGCGGATCGCTTGCAGCAGGCGCAGCGCGTAATCGGTGGCGAGACCAGGGTCATCGCCCACCAGCAGCACCCCGAATTCTTCGCCGCCAATCCTGCCGAAACTGTGGCTGCCTGGGGTGGATTTAAAGCACGCGGCCATGGCGCAGAGAATCCTGTCGCCGACGTCATGGCCGAACTGGTCATTCTTCAATTTGAAACTGTCGATATCCAGCATCATGAAGTAGCCGGTATCACCGGCCGCAATCAGTTTGGCGAAGCTCTCCATAAAGGCCCGCCGGTTCAGGATGGAGGTCAAATAATCGGTCTCGGCCAACTCCCGAAACTCACTCTCCACCAGTAACACGGAACGCAGGTTCTTCAGGTAGTAGACATTCAAGATAAATCCGATGGCCACCGACGCGGCGCAAAAGATGAACACGTAGGTGTCGACGCCTGCGTAAAGGCTCAGCTGAATCTGGGGCCACGTCAGTAACCACACCAATGCGGCGCAGAACAGAAAATCCTGAACCACGATAAACAGGATTGCGCTGCTCATTACCAAGGTCACGGCCAGCGGCAAGGCGAACACCTGCAGGTCGGGGCGGGTGTGAACCACATAGGCAAAACCCGCGGACAGCAGCACCATATAACCCACGCCCAGCGCCCGCCACAGCACATACTGAGTCACCACCCGGTGAACCCCATACACCACGCACAGCCCCATCGTGACCAGCACGACCGGCCAGCCGAACATCCCCCCGCGATCAACCAGCAACACCGCCAGCCAGGCGAAAATCCCGATCAATTCCGCCTGGGCAATTGCGGGCGACAACAGCCTTTGCATCCGTGGCCTGAGCTTCACATTAGCCGGCATCCCGTCACTCCCTATGCATGAGTGGCCGCTTTGGTATCGACATGACTCAGTTGAAGACTGTGCAGGCAGGTCGCAAACGAATACGCCATGAAGCGCCTTACCAACACGATAAAAGGTGGCAGGACTTCAAGCAATGTCTTGGAATGAATCTTGAAATAGCCCCGGTCAGCCCCCTCTTGCACCAAGCGAATAACATGGGTCTTGGACACCGAGAGTTGCTCAGCGATGGAAAGGTAGGACGAAGACCTGAAACTTGCCCCCTGGTTATCCAACGCACACGCATCGTTATAGATCGCCAGCATCAACATATGCCCGGCATCGCGCTTTACCAGCCAATAACAGTCGGGCATCAGCAGGTCGATGGTCACGTTTTGGGAGAGAAGGACCGAAAACCCTTTGAAATAACGTGCCAGATAAGCGCGATCATCCAACCCGTTCATTGAGCCGCAAACCGCGGTTTCCGGGCACATCACGCCCAGCGGCTCAACCACGGACGTGAGCATCAGCCTGATCTCCTCGCAGGCTAGGGGTGACGGACTGAATACCCGCAGACGGCTGTCATCCGCATGCCTCGACACCGTCATGAACCCCAACGCCCTGAACAGCAGGAAGATCGACTCCAGGCTGTTTCTGGAACAGAACCCGCGCGCCGTACAAAACTCTTTCACCTCGGACAGTAAAGGCACCTGCTTGGAGAAATAGGTGCTCAATAACGTAAAGGACACCATCAAGCGACTGAACTTCAGTGCGGTCTTGTAGAAAAATGGTCTTTTTGAATAGGACTCCAGCAAGATCGAATAATGGGTACGAATACACGCTTCAAAATCCACATGGCGCTCAAACGCACGCGCCGACTGTTCCACCGCCCACTTCAACGAACCACTGCACATGAGAAAGAGCCCTGATCAAACAACTTGGATTCACTGATCTCAATTGCAGCACAGATAATGGCGTTTTGCCTTGAGCGCAATCTATCGTGATTAGCGCAGGGACACCGTCGCTACCAAAATTGTTCCAAAAAGACCCCGGCGGCTTAACCGTTTCAGTCACCACAGCGAACCTTCCCCGCAAACCAGCGTCCGAGCTAAGGCACAGTTGCCTACCGCTCGCCACGAGGTTGTCGTTTGAAAGCCGCCATCATCAAAAAGTACCGCCTGATCATCAAGACCATGGGCTATGTGGGCTGGTCGCTGTTCTGGCTGTTGCTGTGGGACGTCGCCGTCACCGTGGACTTCATGCTGTTTCTCACCGCCAAGATCAACTTGCCGCTGATGCCCCTCACTCTGCTGGGCTCGGCACTGATTGTGCTCATCAGCTTTCGCAACAGCAGCGCCTACAACCGCTGGTGGGAGGCGCGCACGCTATGGGGCGCAATGGTCAACAATTCGCGCAGCTTTGCGCGCCAGGTGCTGACGCTACTGGACGACCCCGACGGTGAAGTGAACCCGGTCAAGTCCACCCTGCTGCGCCGCCACGTGGCCTACGTGAATTGCCTGGCCGCCCACCTCAAGGGCGAGCCATGCCCGGATGAAATCCGCGCGTTTATCCCCACTGAGGAATTCGCCCGCAACGGTGCCACCAATAACTTTGCCAACGATATCCTCACCGGCTCGGCGGCCATCCTGGCCCGGGAGTACAAAGCCGGGCACCTGGACAGCATTCGCCTGGCCCGGCTGGAATCCACCCTGGTGGACTTGTCCAACGCCCAGGGCGGCATGGAGCGTATCGCCAACACCCCACTGCCCTACCCTTACGTGTATTTCCCGCGGTTGTTTATCTCGCTGTTCTGCCTGATCGTACCGGTGGGCCTTGTGGAGTCCCTGGGCTGGTTCACGCCGCTGGCCTCCACGGTGGTGGGCTTTATGCTGCTGGCCATCGAACGCATCGGCACCGATTTGCAAAGCCCGTTCCGCTCCAGCGAACACCAGATCCAGATGGAAGCCATCTGCGAAACCATCGAAAAAAACCTGCAATCGATGCGCCGCGACGCCCTGGCTGACACCCAAATCGGCTGATCACCACTGCGGCCCTAAAGTGCGTGACTCCTCGGTCGATAAACCGGGGGTACGCATGGGCTACACCTCTTCATAACAACACATGCGACGTTCTGCGCTACCCACTGCCTTGCCAAAACTATAAATACTCCGCAGGTGAAGTCATGAATATCAAGCAGAAGCTGACCTGGGCGTTCGCGGCTATCGCGTGCGTCCCCGTCATCCTGGTCGCCGTGTTGGTAGTGTTGAATCTGCGCGAGGGGGCCCTGGCCAACTTCCTCGACAGCAGCGGCCGCGAAATCCGCCAGATCGACAATGGCATGAAGCAGTTCTTCGACGGCATCAGCCAGAACGTCGAATTTGTGGCCAAGGACCCGCGCGTTGTCGCGGCCAAGGACCTCAAGAGCTACGCCGGCGCAGACGCCGCGCAAATTCCCCTTACACCCACCAACAAAGAACTGCTGGATATCTTCGACCAGTTCGCCAAGAGCCATCCGAGCACCGCTTACCTGTCCCTGGGCCTGAGCGACGGCGGTTACGCCAGTTGGCCGGACGACACCAAACTGAACAACTACGACCCACGCGTACGCCCTTGGTACCAAGCGGCCATCGCCGCGCCTGGCGCTACCGTGCGCACCGGCGCCTACTACTGGGCACCGGATGATGTGGTGCTGATCGGCACCGTGCACACCGTCGCCGACGCCAGCGGCAAAATCCTCGGCGTGGTCGGCCTGGACGTGTCGCTCAAGCAGCTCACCGAACTGGTGCGCAACATCAAGCTAGGCGACAGCGGCTACCTGATGCTGGTCGAAGCCAATGGCAACGTGCTGGTGGACCCCAGCGACGCCAAGCACAACTTCAAGCCGATGGCAGACCTCGGCCCCAACTACGCCGAACTGTCCAAGCGTGGCGACGGCGTGACCCAAATCGACATCGACGGCGTGGCCTATATGGCTAACGTGGTCAGTTCAAAAGACTTGGGCTGGCGCTTTATCGGGCTGATCAAGCGGGACGAAGTGATGGCGGGTGCGACCAGCCTCACCTGGCTGATCGCCGCGATCGCTGCCGCGTTGGCCTTAGTGTTCGCGATTGTCGGCGCCAGTTTCGCCAGCGTCATTGTCCGCCCGATCCGTGGCGTGGCCGACGGCCTGCAAGAAATCGCCGAAGGTGAAGGCGACCTGACCCGCCAGCTCAAGGTGCAAGGCAAGGATGAAACCGCCAGCCTCGCCGGCTGGTTCAACCAGTTCCTGAGCATGATCGCGCAGTTGGTGCAGCGCATCGGTAACGCGTCATCCGACCTGCAAACCGCCGCCGCCGACACCAGCGAAGTGGCCAATAACATGAACCAGGCCGCCGGCCGCCAGCGTGAAGCCGTGGAACTGGTCAGCACTGCGTTCAACGAAATGGTCGCCACCGCCAACGAAGTCGCACGCTCCTGTAGCGCCGCGGCCACCAGTGCCGACGAAGGCTATCGCGATGTGCACGCCGGTCAGCAGCACATCGGCGAAGCCACGGGCAGCGTGCTCAAGCTTAGCGAAGACCTGCAGAAATCGACTCAGACCATGCAGTTGCTGGAGCAGGACAGCCAGAACATCAACACCATCCTCGATACCATCCGTTCGATTGCCGAGCAAACCAACCTGCTGGCACTCAACGCGGCGATCGAAGCGGCCCGCGCCGGTGACCAAGGCCGAGGCTTCGCCGTGGTTGCAGACGAAGTCCGCGCCTTGGCGCGTCGCACCGCAGACTCCACCGGCGAAATCGACAGCCTGCTGGGCAACCTCGCCCGCCGCACCCAGGAAGTCACGCAGCAGATGCAAGGCAGCCTGCTGGTGTCCCACACCAGCGTGGAACGCATCCAGCAGGCTCGCGACAGCTTCGACAAGATCCTTGGTTCCGTGGACTCGATCCGCGACCAGAACACCCAGATCGCGACCGCCGCTGAGGAACAGCACCAAGTGGCGGAAGAGATCAACCGGCACATCGCGCAGATCCATGCCGATGCGCAGTTGGTGGAAGGTTTTGCCCATTCGGCGCAGACCGGCTCAGGTCGTTTGACGGATATTTCCGGTCAGCTCAAAGGGTTGGTGGGACGCTTCAAGTTTTAGGCATTGTCAGACAGAGGGCGTATGCGGACACACACGTCAGTCGCATCGCCCTCAAGGAAGACGTCAACCCATGCATGGCAGTGACTTGAGCCACGACGGTACCGGGATCGGGATGACGAGGGTCATCTGATCCGCTCCGATATGCTCGAAGAGTTCGAGCAAAGCTGCCTGTAAAGACGGTGGTCGAACGCTACGCCCCATCCACTCAACCGATGGGGCGTTTCGTTGAGGCTCAAAGTGCGCTCATCCTGATACGGCTATCGACACGCCTGAATACGCGCTCCCCGTACCCCTGCCCATCGAGAAAACCCTCCTATCCAACGCGGCATTTGACCGCACTGCATCATCGCAGCAACTGTAATAGTCTATTGCAGGACTCTAATGTACTAACCAGTTACTTATCTTGCTAAAATCGCGTCTTTGCCCTCTCACATTCGAGTCCTTTCGACATGAAACGAGCATCGCGCGCCACTGGCGTCTCTAGATTCTTACTCCTGGGCCTGGGCGTTATCATCGCCCTGCTCGGCATCGCGCTCGCCGTCGGCGGCGCCAAACTGGTTAGCCTGGGAGGTTCCTGGTACTTCCTGATCGGCGGCGTGGCCATGGCGATTGCCGGCCTGTTGATTGCCCGGCGTAACCCGGCGGGTGCGTGGTTGTTTGCCGCGTTCCTGGTGGGCACAGCCATTTGGGCCGTGGCGGATGTGGGCCTGGTGTTCTGGCCGCTGTTCTCGCGGCTATTCATGTTCGCCGCGATTGGCCTGGTGGTCGCGCTGGTGTACCCACTGCTGGTCGGCAAGCCTGCGCGCGGTGCCTATGGCGTTGCCGCCGTACTGGCGGTGGGCGTAGTGGTTGCGGCGGGCAATATGTTTGTCGCCCACCCAAGCGTCGCCCCGACCGGTGCCGGCCCAGGCGTCACGCCGGTGGCCCCGGCCGATGCGCAGAAAGATTGGGCGCACTACGGCAACACTGAAGGCGGCAGCCGCTTCGCCGCGCTGGACCAGATCAACCGCGACACCGTCAACAAGCTCAAAGTAGCCTGGACCTACCACACCGGTGACGTGGCGATCAGCGACGGCAACGGTGCCGAAGACCAACTGACCCCGCTGCAGATCGGCAACAAAGTGTTCATCTGCACCCCGCACAACAACCTGATCGCCCTCGACGCCGACACCGGCAAAGAACTGTGGAAGAACGAAGTCAACGCCAAATCGGCGGTCTGGCAGCGTTGCCGCGGCATGGCCTATTTCGACGCCACCGCGCCGATTGCTCAGCCGACCCAGCCCAACAGCTCGCCGATCATTGCCGCCAGCGTTCCAGCCGGTGCGCAGTGCCAGCGCCGTCTGCTGACCAACACCATTGATGCCCGCCTGATTGCGGTAGACGCCGACACCGGCAAATTCTGTGAAGACTTCGGCACCCACGGCCAGGTGGATTTGAAAGCAGGCCTGGGCAATGTGCCAGACAGCTACTACCAGCTGTCTTCCGCGCCATTGATCGCCGGCACCACCGTGGTGGTCGGTGGTCGCGTGGCGGATAACGTGCAGACCGACATGCCGGGCGGCGTGATCCGTGGTTTTGACGTGATCAGCGGGCAAATGCGTTGGGCCTTCGACCCCGGCAACCCGGAAGACAAACAAGCCCCAACCGGCGACAGCACCTACGTGCGCAGCACGCCGAACAGCTGGGCGCCGATGTCCTACGACCCGCTGATGAACACGATTTTCCTGCCGATGGGCAGCTCATCCACCGACATCTACGGCGTGGAACGCACCCAGCTCAACCATAAGTACGGCGCTTCGGTGCTGGCGCTGGACGCCTCCAGCGGTGCTGAAAAGTGGGTGTACCAGACCGTCCACAACGACCTGTGGGACTTCGACCTGCCGATGCAGCCAAGCCTGATCGACTTCACCCCGCCGGGCAGCGACAAAGCCGTGCCTGCGGTAGTGATCGGCACCAAGGCCGGCCAGATCTACGTGCTCGACCGCGCCACTGGCAAACCGCTGACTGACGTAAAAGAAGTGCCGGTCAAGGCCGCCAACATCCCCAATGAACCGTACTCGCCAACCCAGCCTAAATCGGTGGGCATGCCGCAGATCGGCGCGCAAACCCTGACTGAATCGGACATGTGGGGCGCCACCCCGTACGACCAGTTGCTGTGCCGCATCGACTTCAAAGGCATGCGCTACGACGGCCTGTACACCGCGCCGGGCACCGATAAATCCCTGAGCTTCCCGGGTTCCCTGGGCGGCATGAACTGGGGCAGCATTTCCACCGACCCGGTGCACGGTTTTATCTTCGTCAACGACATGCGCCTGGGCCTGTGGATCCAGATGATACCGTCGCAGAACAAAGCCCAGGCCTCTTCCGGTGGTGAAGCGCTGAACACTGGCATGGGCGCCGTGCCGCTCAAGGGCACGCCGTACGCGGTGAACAAAAACCGCTTCCTGTCGGTGGCCGGCATTCCGTGCCAGGCGCCGCCGTTCGGCACCCTGACCGCCATCGATATGAAGACCCAGAAAGTCGCGTGGCAGGTGCCGGTTGGCACCGTTGAAGACACCGGCCCGCTGGGCATCCGTATGCACCTGCCGATCAAGATCGGTCTGCCGACCCTCGGCGGCACGCTGTCGACCCAGGGCGGCCTGATCTTTATCGCCGGCACCCAGGATTTCTACCTGCGCGCCTTCAACAGCGGCAACGGTGACGAAGTGTGGAAAGCCCGCCTGCCGGTCGGCAGCCAAGGCGGCCCGATGACTTACGTATCGCCGAAAACCGGCAAGCAGTACGTAGTCGTCACCGCCGGCGGTGCACGCCAATCCACTGACCGTGGCGACTACGTGATCGCCTACGCCCTGCCATAACCTCCCCCAAGCGCGGTGCCCCCCCGGCACCGCGCTTTCTGTCTGGAAGACCCGCATGACACCCACTTCTCATCTCTCTTTTGGGCGCCTGTTGCTCGGCCTGGCCCTGGGCGCCGCCCTGCCCGTCCAAGCCGCTGACACCACCCTGACCGGCGACTGGGGCGGCCTGCGCCGTGAACTGGAAGACACCGGTGTGCGCTTCACCGGCGACTACAGCGGCGAAACTGCCTACAACGCCCACGGCGGTCAGCACCGTTCGGCGCGCTACTCGCAAAACCTCAAGCTCGGTGTGCAGTTCGACCTGGGCAAGCTCTACGGTTTCACCAACGGCGACCGCATCCAGGTCACCGTCAATGACCGTCGCGGCAATAGCGCGTCCGAGGACCTGGTGGGCAACCGTCTGCCGATCCAGGAAAACTACGGCGGTCTCTACACCCGCCTCACTGAGCTGAGCTACGAGCGCACGCTCTTCACCCCAGCACTCAACGTCAAACTCGGCTACATGGCCATGGGCAATGACCTCGGCGGCCTGGACAGCGGCATCCTGTGCAACTTCATGAACGCCGGTTTCTGCGGGCATCCGCTGAACATGTCCGGCGGCAGCGGCTGGACCAACTACCCGAACGCGCGTCTGGGCGCACGGGTGGAATACGACCTCTCGCCGGCCTGGCAAGTGCGGGTGGCGGCGTTCAATGTCGACCCGGAAAGCAACGGCGACTCCAGCCGCGCCTGGAAGTTGAGCCCCAAGCACACCACCGGGACCGTGGTGCCGATTGAGCTGGTGTACAAGCACGCAGGCCCCCTGCCCGGGGAATACAAGGTGGGTTACTACTACGACAGCTCCGATGTGAAACGCATCGGCAGCACTGAAAAAGTCAGCGGTCGCGGCGGTCACTACCTGCTGATCGACCAGGCGGTGTGGGCCTCCGAATCGTCGGCCGGCCGTGTGCTGCACGCCTTCGGCCAATACTCCGCCGCCAGCGAAGCGGCCTCGCCGTTCAGCAAGTGGTATGGCGCAGGCGTAGTGCTCTACAAACCGTTCGAAGGCCGCCCGCGGGACACCCTGTCCCTGGGTTATGGCCGCGCCGTGCCAAACCCGCGCAGCCGCGACGTGCAGGAACTGGCAGCGTTCAACGCCGGGTCCAGCTACCCCAACCTCGACAACGCCGAACAACTGATCGAACTCAGTTACGGCTACCAGGCCACGCCATGGCTGAACCTGCGCCCGGATGTGCAATACATCATCGAGCCAGGCGCGTTTTCAGGTGACAACATCGACAATGCGCTGGTGTTGGGGTTGCAGGTCAAGGCAGTGTTCTAAGCGCCTGAACGCGGTCAAAAAATGTGGGAGGGGGCTTGCTCCCGATGGCGGTGTGTCAGTCAAGCCATTCATTGACTGACACACCGCCATCGGGAGCAAGCCCCCTCCCACAGTGGGTTCAGCAGTGTATGTAAGGCCTTACTCAGGCACAGATAACGCAAACTCCGCGCCCCGCTGGTACTCACGGGGCGTACAGCCAAACTCGCGACGAAACACGGTGTGCAGGTACTGCGCCGAGGTGAAGCCGCAGGACGACGCGATGTCGGCAATCGCCAGATCACGGTTTTCCAGGCCTCTGGCGGCAGCCGCGAGTTTGAAGCGCAGGATTTCGTCATGCACGCTGCAATTGCGCACCTTACGAAAGTGCGCTTCCAGGGATGAACGCGACACACCGACATACGCCGCCACTTGAGCGGTCTTGATGCCCTGGCACGCGTATTGGCGGATAAACAGCAGCGCCTGCATCACGTACGGATTGCCCAAGGGTTGATGAAGGCTGGAGGCCTGAACGTTGATTGCGTCCGGCGGCACGAGGATTTGCGTACCGGTGCAAGGCTTGCCGTGCAACATCTGGTGCAACAGCGCAGCGGCAGTGCGACCCATGGTTTCGGTGCCCTGGATCACCGAACTCAGCGGCACTCGCGTAAGGGTTCGGGTCAGCGGATCGTTGTCGATACCGATCAGCGCCACTTGTTCCGGCACGGCGATGCCGGCTGTGAGGCAGGCTTGCAGCAATTGCCGGGCACGGGCATCGGTCACGGCAATAATGCCAATGGGCTTTGGCAAGCTGTGCAGCCAGGCGATCTGCTGCTCCACTGCGCTGTCCCACAACGGCGCGCTGGTGCCGAGGCCGCGATACACCTCCACCTGCAAGCCGTCGCGCAGCATCAGGCGGCGAAAGGCTTTTTCGCGCTCCTGGGCCCAGCGGTTGGCCTGCGCTTCGGGCAGGCTGAAGCAGGCAAAGCGCGTCAGCCCTGCCTCGATCAAATGCGCGTAGGCCAACTTCATCAATGCGTAATTATCGGTGGCCACATAGGGGATGCCCTTGGGGTATGCGCGGCCATCTTCATAGGAGCCGCCCACCGCTACCACCGGCAACTGACTGTCGGCCAGTGCCTCGCCAATCAGCGGGTCGTCGAAGTCGGCAATGATACCGTCGCCCTGAAAACGCTCGATGCCTTTGAGGCGGCATAGAAAGTCCTCTTCCAGGAACAAATCCCAGGACACACGCGTACTGCTCAGGTAATTACCGATGCCGGCGATGATGCCGCGGTCGTAGATTTTGCTGCCGTTGAACAGCAGCGCGATTCGGTGCACGGGCGGTAGGGTTTTCATTGTTTTTGTCCTGGGGCCTGTCGCGACAGACTAGCCCTCGCTGCACAAAATCGCACTACGCCTTGGTGATTTTCATAATCGCCAGCCCCATCGCCGTTGCTAGTATCCAGACACCGCCAAGAACAATAAGGAAAACGCCATGCCGTACTTCCCCGGTGTCGAGAAGGTTCGCTTCGAAGGCCCCAGCAGCGATTCCCCTCTCGCCTTTCGCCATTACGACGCCAACAAGTTGATCCTCGGCAAACCCATGCGCGAGCACCTGCGCATGGCTGCGTGTTACTGGCACACCTTCGTGTGGCCCGGTGCCGATATGTTTGGCATGGGCACCTTCAAGCGCCCGTGGCAGCGCAGCGGCGACCCGATGGAGGTGGCCATCGGCAAGGCGGAGGCGGCCTTTGAGTTTTTCTCCAAACTGGGCATCGACTACTACAGCTTTCACGACACCGACGTGGCGCCCGAAGGCAGCTCGCTCAAGGAGTACCGCGAGCACTTCGCACAGATGGTCGACCATCTGGAGCGTCACCAGGAACAAACCGGGATCAAACTGCTGTGGGGCACCGCGAACTGCTTCAGCAACCCGCGCTTTGCCGCCGGCGCTGCCAGTAACCCGGACCCTGAAGTGTTTGCCTACGCCGCCGCCCAGGTGTTCAGCGCGATGAACGCCACCCTGCGGCTCAAAGGCTCAAACTATGTGCTGTGGGGCGGTCGTGAAGGCTATGAAACCCTGCTCAACACCGACCTCAAGCGCGAGCGCGAACAGCTCGGGCGCTTTATGCGCATGGTGGTGGAACACAAGCACAAGATCGGCTTCAAGGGCGACCTGCTGATCGAGCCCAAGCCCCAGGAACCGACCAAGCACCAGTACGACTACGACAGCGCCACGGTGTTCGGTTTCCTGCATGAGTACGGTCTGGAACACGAGATCAAGGTGAATATCGAGGCCAACCACGCCACCCTGGCCGGGCACAGCTTCCATCACGAGATCGCCACGGCCGTATCCCTCGGTATCTTCGGCAGCATCGACGCCAACCGTGGCGACCCGCAGAACGGCTGGGACACCGACCAATTCCCCAACAGCGTCGAGGAGATGACCCTCGCCACCTATGAAATCCTCAAGGCTGGCGGGTTCAAGAACGGCGGCTATAACTTTGATTCCAAGGTACGACGTCAGAGCCTGGACGAGGTGGATCTGTTCCACGGGCATGTCGAGGCCATGGACGTATTGGCGCTGGCCCTGGAGCGTGCGGCGGCCATGGTGCAAAACGACCGATTGCAGCAGTTCAAGGACCAGCGTTATGCCGGTTGGCAACAGCCGCTGGGCCAAGCCGTGCTGGCGGGTGAGTTCAGCCTGGAATCGCTGGCAGAACACGCGTTTGCCCATGAACTGAACCCGCAGGCGGTGAGCGGGCGACAGGAGATGCTGGAGGGGGTAGTCAACCGGTTTATTTATCGGTGACATTTGCGCGACAAATCTGTGCACGGAGCGTCGAAGGACGCTCTACAGTTCTACCCGCATCACGCTGTGTCTTTCCAACAACAATAAAAGGACGCACCACCATGAAGTCATTCAAACGTACCCTGCTCGCCACCGCCCTGGCCCTGCTCGCACTGCCGGTGATGGCCGATTCCGCCCACCCGAAAATCGGTTTCTCCATCGACGACCTGCGCCTGGAACGCTGGTCCCGCGACCGCGATTACTTCGTCGCCGCTGCGGAAAAACTCGACGCGAAGGTCTTTGTGCAGTCCGCCGATGCCAACGAGCAGAAGCAGATTTCCCAGATAGAAAACCTGATTTCCCGGGGCGTCGATGTGATCGTTATCGTGCCGTTCAACGCCACGGTGCTGACCAACGCGGTGGCCGAAGCCAAGAAAGCCGGGATTAAGGTGGTGTCCTATGACCGCCTGATTCTCAATGCGGACATCGATGCCTACATCTCCTTTGATAACGAAAAGGTCGGCGAAATGCAGGCCAGCGGTGTGCTGCAAGCGGCGCCCAAGGGCAACTACTTCCTGCTCGGCGGCGCGCCTACCGACAACAACGCCAAGGTGCTGCGCGAAGGCCAGATGAAGGTGCTGCAACCGGCCATCGACAAGGGCGATATCAAGGTAGTCGGCCAGCAGTGGGTCAAGGAGTGGAACCCCACCGAAGCCCTGAGCATCGTCGAAAACGCCCTGACCCGGAACAACAACAAAATCGACGCCATCGTCGCCTCCAACGACGCCACCGCCGGCGGTGCGATCCAGGCCCTGGCCGCGCAGAAACTGGCGGGCAAGGTGCCGATCTCCGGGCAGGACGCCGACCTCGCCGCGATCAAACGCGTGATCGACGGCACCCAGACCATGACCGTGTACAAACCACTCAAGCTGATTGCCACCGAAGCCGCCAAGCTCTCGGTGCAACTGGCACGTAACGAGAAGCCCACCTACAGCTCGCAGTACGATAACGGCAGCAAGAAAGTCGACACTATCCTGCTCACCCCGACTCCGCTGACCAAGGCCAATATCGATCTGTTGGAGAAGGACGGGTTCTATACCAAAGAGCAGATCGGCGGGCAGTGACCGCCATGGCTGACTATCTGCTGCAAATGAACGGCATCGTCAAAAGCTTTGGCGGTGTCAACGCGCTGAACGGCATCGACATCACTGTGCGGCCGGGGGAATGTGTCGGCCTGTGCGGTGAGAACGGCGCGGGTAAATCCACACTGATGAAGGTGCTGTCGGCGGTCTACCCGTACGGCACCTGGGAGGGTGAAATCCTCTGGGATGGGCAACCGCTCAAGGCTCAGTCCATCAGCGAAACCGAGGCCGCCGGTATCGTGATCATTCACCAGGAACTGACCCTGGTGCCCGACCTGTCGGTGGCCGAAAACATCTTTATGGGCCACGAACTGACATTGCCCGGCGGGCGCATGAACTACCCGGCGATGATCCACCGCGCCGAAGCGTTGATGCGTGAACTCAAGGTGCCGGACATGAACGTCGCCTTGCCGGTGTCGCAGTACGGCGGCGGCTACCAGCAACTGGTAGAAATCGCCAAGGCGCTCAATAAAAAAGCGCGCCTGCTGATCCTCGACGAGCCCTCTTCGGCCCTGACCCGCTCGGAAATCGAGGTACTGCTCGACATCATCCGTGACCTCAAAGCCAAGGGTGTGGCCTGCGTGTACATCTCCCACAAGCTCGATGAAGTGGCGGCGGTGTGCGACACCATTGCGGTGATCCGCGACGGCAAACACATCGCGACCACGGCCATGGCCGACATGGACATCCCCCGGATCATCACGCAGATGGTCGGCCGTGAGATGAGCAACCTCTACCCCACCGAGCCCCATGCCATCGGCGAGGTGATTTTCGAGGCGCGCAACGTCACCTGCTATGACGTGGACAACCCCAGGCGCAAGCGTGTCGATGATATTTCCTTCGTGCTCAAGCGCGGCGAGATCCTCGGCATTGCCGGGCTGGTGGGCGCCGGACGCACGGAGTTAGTGTCAGCGCTCTTCGGCGCCTACCCCGGCCGCTACAGCGCCGAGGTGTGGCTCGACGGCCAGGTAATCGACACGCGCACGCCGCTCAAATCGATTCGCGCCGGGCTGTGCATGGTGCCCGAGGATCGCAAGCGCCAAGGCATCATTCCCGACCTGGGCGTGGGTCAGAACATCACCCTGGCGGTCCTCGATACCTATGCGCATATGACCCGCATCGACGCCGAAGCTGAACTGGGCAGCATCTACCAGCAGATCGCACGCATGCACCTCAAGACGGCCAGCCCGTTTTTACCGATCACCAGCTTGTCCGGCGGCAATCAGCAAAAAGCCGTGCTGGCGAAAATGCTGATGGCCAAGCCCAAAGTGCTGATCCTCGACGAACCCACGCGCGGGGTGGACGTGGGCGCCAAGTATGAGATCTACAAACTGATGGGCGCCCTGGCGGCCGAAGGCGTGTCGATCATCATGGTGTCCTCGGAACTGGCCGAAGTGCTCGGCGTGTCCAACCGCGTGCTGGTGATCGGCGACGGCCAGTTGCGCGGCGATTTCATCAATGAAGGGCTCACCCAGAAACAGGTGCTCGCCGCCGCGCTCAGCCAAAACAACAATAATGATCGGAAGACCGCGTAGATGAATCAGGTCAAACAGCTGTTTACCCGCTACAAAATGCTTGCGCTGGTGATCGCCGTGGCGGTGATCTGGCTGTTTTTCAGTTGGCAGACCGAGGGCGGTTTCCTCACGCCACGCAACCTGTCGAACCTGCTGCGGCAGATGGCAATCACCGGGATTCTGGCGTGCGGCATGGTGCTGGTGATTATTAGCGGCGAGATTGATTTGTCGGTGGGTTCGTTGCTGGGGTTGTTGGGCGGGTTGGCGGCGATCCTGGACGTGGTTTATCACATTCCGCTGCTGGCCAATCTCAGCCTGGTGGCGCTGTGTGGGCTGATGATCGGTTTGGCCAACGGTTATATGACAGCCTACCTGCGCATCCCCTCTTTTATCGTTGGCCTGGGCGGCATGCTGGCGTTTCGCGGGATTCTGCTGGGGATCACCGGCGGCACCACCATCGCGCCGGTGTCGCCGTCGCTGGTGTATGTAGGCCAGGGGTATTTGCCGCATTCGGTGGGGATTGGCCTTGGGGTCCTGCTGTTTGCCCTGACCCTGTTGTTGACCTGGAAACAACGGCGCAACCGCGCGCTGCATGGCTTGGCGCCGCACGCCCTGGTGCGCGACGTGCTGCGCGTGGCGGTGATCGGCGCGGTACTCGCCGGGTTCGTCACCACCCTCAACAGCTACGACGGCATCCCCGTACCAGTGCTGCTGTTGCTGGTGCTGCTCGGCGTGTTCAGCTACGTCACCAGCCAGACCGTGTTCGGCCGCCGCGTGTATGCGGTGGGCAGCAATATGGAAGCCACGCGCCTGTCGGGCATCAACGTGCAGGCGGTGAAACTGTGGATCTTCGGCATCATGGGCGTGATGTGCGCCCTCGCCGGCCTGGTCAACACCGCGCGGCTCGCGGCGGGCTCACCGTCGGCGGGCAATATGGGCGAGTTGGATGCCATCGCTGCGTGCTTTATTGGTGGTACGTCGATGCGCGGCGGCTCGGGCACGGTGTATGGCGCGTTGCTCGGGGCGTTGGTGATTACCAGCCTGGATAACGGCATGTCGATGCTGGACGTGGACAGTTACTGGCAGATGATTGTGAAGGGCAGCATCCTGGTGTTGGCGGTGTGGGTGGACGTGAGTACGCGCACGGGTCGGCGCTGACGCCACCCTCACAAACACCACAAATCCCGTGTGGGAGGGGCGGTGGTCGTCTCACTTTCCGAGCAACACGGCCCCATCCCCCAACTGCCCCAGGCGATCCCCCGGATTGCGCAGCGGGCAATCATCCAGGGACAGGCAACCACAGCCGATACAGCCATCGAGTTGGTCGCGCAGTTGAGTGAGGCTGTTGATGCGCTCACTCAACAGGTCGCGCCAGCGGGTGGAGAGTTGGGTCCAGTCCTTCGCCGTCAACGGCCGTCCTGAAGGCAGTTCGTCCAACGCGTCCTTGATCGTCGCCAACGGAATGCCCGCGCGCTGCGCGACCTTGATCACCGCGATCCGGCGCAGTACGTCACGCTGATAGCGACGCTGATTGCCCGCGCTGCGTTGTGCGTGGATCAACCCCTTGGCTTCGTAGAAATGCACCGTGGCCACGGTCACGCCGCTGCGGCGGGCCAATTCGCCCACGCCGAGGGGGATGCGCACATCGATTTTCGCTTCCATCCAGCTCTTGACCTCATCTAAACATGAGGTTTTATAAAGGGTGTCGGCTTGCCTTGGCAAGCCTTCAGTCCTTTGAATCGGAGCCTACATGGACACACCTCAACCCTCCCCTTCCAACTGGGCCGCGCTGTTGTCCGGTGCCAACGGCGTACGTTCGCTCGCACTGGCAGGCGGCGTGGTGCTGCATGCGATCAACGTGTACATCGCCACCACGATTCTGCCGTCAGTGGTCCAGGACATCGGCGGCATCGACTACTACGCCTGGAACACCACGTTATTTATCGCCGCCTCGATCCTCGGTTCGGCGTTGTCGGCGCGCCTGCTCGGCAGCCTCGGGCCGCGTGCGGCGTACCTGGTCGCCAGCCTGGTGTTTGCCGGCGGGGCCTTGGCCTGTGCGTTTGCGCCGTCCATGCCGGTGATGCTCGTGGGGCGGTTGGTGCAGGGGCTGGGTGGTGGGTTCTTGTTCGCGCTGTCCTACGCGATGATTCGGTTGGTGTTCGATGAAAGCCTGTGGCCGCGCGCGATGGCGTTGGTGTCGGGGATGTGGGGCGTGGCGACGCTGGTCGGGCCAGCGGTGGGCGGGGTGTTTGCCGAGCTGGGCATATGGCGCGCGGCGTTCTGGTCGTTGATTCCGGTGGCCGGGTTATTCGCGGTGCTGGCGGCGGCGGTCCTGCCCAAGCGCAGCACCGATAGCGTTGAGCCGACACCGCTGCCACTCGCCCAACTGGTACTGCTGACGGCTGCGGTACTGGCGGTGTCGGCCGGCAGCGTCTCGTCCACCCTGCCCCTGAACCTGCTGGGGCTGGCCGTGGCAGCGGTGTTCACCGCGCTGCTGATCGTCACGGAAAGCCGCGCCCACCATCGACTGTTGCCCGCCGGAGCGTTTCGGATCACCACTGCACTCGGCGCGCTGTACGCGACGATGTCATTGCTGGCGGTGGCCGTGACCAGTGGCGAAATCTTCGTGCCGCTGTTTCTTCAAGTCCTGCACCACCAGTCGCCGTTGGTGGCCGGTTATCTGGCGGCACTGATGGCGGCCGGCTGGACGCTGGGGTCAATCGCCAGCGCGGGTGTGACGGGCGGCAACATTCGACGAGCGATCCTGGCCGGGCCGATCCTGGGCGTGGTGGGCATGGTGGCGCTGGCCATCTTGATGCCCGTCGAAAGCAACGGCAGCGGGCAGACGCTCACACCGATCTGCCTGGCGCTTATCCTGATTGGGTTGGGCGTGGGGCTGGCGTGGCCGCACTTGCTGACTCGGGTGTTCCAGGTGGCGCCGGCCGGTGAGCAGGACCTTGCCAGCGCGTCGATTACCACAGTGCAACTGTTCGCTACCGCGTTTGGCGCGGCACTGGCGGGCATGGTCGCGAACGTCGCCGGCCTCACTGAACCCGGCGGTGTCGAAGGCACCGCGAGCGCTGCGGTGTGGCTGTTTGGGGTGTTTGCGCTGGCGCCTGTGGTGGGTGTTCTGATTGCCAGGCGGGTGGTTCGCATGATCGGTTAGTGGCCATTTCTGGAGATTGCCAAGACCACCGTGGATTATGAACGGCTCAAAAATCACTGCTTGAACGGGGTTAAAGGTGGGAGGGGGCTTGCCCCGATAGCGGTGGACCAGTCGACACCTTCTTGACTGAGGCACCGCCATCGGGGGCAAGCCCCCTCCCACATTGGATCTCCATTTGTCAGGACCGGCCGAGTATGTGGCTCATGGTGGTCTTGAGCTTCAGCGCCGCCAATCTTCCAGACACAACACCGGCCAAAGGTGGGAGGGGGCTTGCCCCGATAGCGGTGGACCAGTCGACACCTTCTTGACTGAGGCACCGCCATCGGGGGCAAGCCCCCTCCCACATTGGATCTCCATTTGTCAGGACCGGCCGAGTATGTGGCTCATGGTGGTCTTGAGCTTCAGCGCCGCCAATCTTCCAGACACAACACCAGTCAAAGGTGGGAGGGGGCTTGCTCCCGATAGCTGTGGACCAGTCGACACCTTCTTGACTGAGGCACCGCCATCGGGGGCAAGCCCCCTCCCACATTGGATCTCCATTTGTCAGGACCGGCCGAGTATGTGGCTCATGGTGGTCTTGAGCTTCAGCGCCGCCAATCTTCCAGACACAACACCAGTCAAAGGTGGGAGGGGGCTTGCTCCCGATAGCTGTGGACCAGTCGACACCTTCTTGACTGAGGCACCGCCATCGGGGGCAAGCCCCCTCCCACATTGGATCTCCATTTGTCAGGACCGGCCGAGTATGTGGCTCATGGTGGTCTTGAGCTTCAGCGCCGCCAATCTTCCAGACACAACACCAGTCAAAGGTGGGAGGGTTGCCCCCTCCCACACTGGATCTCTGCTTGTCAGGGCCGACTGAGTATGTGGCTCATGACAGCCTTGAGCTTGAGCGCCACCAATCTTCCAGGCACAACACCGGTCAACGGTGGGAGGGGGCTTGCCCCCGATAGCGGTGGACCAGTCACACCTTCTTGACTGAGACACCGCCATCGGGGGCAAGCCCCCTTCCACATTTGGATCGGTTTACACCTGATGAATCAGGCTGGCTTTTGCACTGCGGTCACTGGCTCAACACCACATCCCGCATCGCCGGAATGTAACCGTAGTCGTATGCCTCCTGCACAAACGAACGAGCGCCCTTCAACACGATCCTGACCGTCGGCGCCTCGGTGCCGCCGATGCGGTAGTCATCGCCGGTGGTGGGCACGCTGTCGATAAACGACGTCACCAGGCCGTTGGGCATCACGCAGTGAGAGTACGTCTGGAACGGCTGCGAAGGCGGGTTGCCCAGTACCAGCCCCGACGCATTCATCAGCGTATAGGGGCCGAACAGGTGATCACTGACGAACCCATAGACGCCATCCGGCCCCGTCACGCCATCCGCATAGGTGAACTTGTGGCTGATGGTAAACAGGTAGTACTTGTTGTCCTGGAACACATAGTGCGGCCGTTCGGTCTGGTCGTTCACGCCAACGGCCGTGACCAATGGCGGCAGGATTTCCCACTCGTCACCGTTGAGGTCCTTGGCCACGGCAATGCCGATGCATCCCACCTGATAACGCGCACCACCCACATCTTCATGCCCTGGCGGCACCAGACCTATTTCATTCGGGCCCACTTCGTGAGTCCCGCGCTCGCCGGCCACATTGCCTTCGAACACCATGTACAACTTGCCATCGACGGGATCGATAAAGGGGCTGGGATCGCGAAAGTTCCAGGTCGCATTCTGCGCTTCGGTTTGGTAGTAGGTGCCGTCGGCATCGAACAACGACTTGACCTGATCAAAGCCCTGGAGCGTGACACCGGTGTCCGACGTGACAACCTGGCCCCTGACTTTGGCAATCGTGGCACCCGGCGTGACGCAGGTGTAGTACAGGTCGATGTCACCGTTGTTATTCAACAGAATCGGCGTGCCCGCCCATTCACGGGTGGTCGGCGAAACCCCTTCGGCCATGACACGGCCGCCGAAGATCCAGTCTTTGCCGGTGCGCGAATACCAGTAGCAGATACGCGCATGACCATGGCGGTCTTCCCAATCGCGCTTGATGTCGTAACGGCCATCGGCATTGATGAATTGTGGATCATGGGGGCGACGGTCGGCGGTCAAGGTGAAGATCACCGACCAGCCATTCACCGATACCACCGTGCCATCCAGTTCACGCAATGGCATGGTGTCCCAAATAAAGACCGTGTCACTCATGACAGGAAAGTCAGGACTCACTAACGGCTGTGTCGTCGTCGGGTCATTCTCATTAACTTTCAGCGCATCGGCCCGTGTCCAGCGAGTGGGTGTGTGATTCGCATGTTTCATGATGATGTCCTTTTGCTAACGCTTAAGTGACAAGCGAAGATTAAATAGCACCTGGCAGTCAGCAACTTAATACTGACTGAAAGAGCAAGAGATAGTTGGCCCTGCAAGTGCGCACCAAGGTTTAACATGGGCACTTGCTTATAGCAACATTAAGAATTATTCATATTGCAAAGGCCATCACTGTATTTATATCCTTGATATAAATACAGTGGCACTTGCAATAAATGACAGCTAAGTAGAAAGCTAGCTACTCAACTACCGAATACCAGCGCCCCAGCCTGGGCGCCGGCATTCTTCTGTGTGAAGTCCTTGGCTTGCGCCGCCGTCTTCAAGGTATAGGCGTAGTTGGAACTTGCCGTCCATTGTGCTTTGGGTGACTTCTGGTTGGTGATCGGCGGCACACTGTTTGTATCAGTGAACGTCCCGGTACCTTTGTCATCCAACATGCCTTTATTTTGGCTGCCTTCGCCAAAATAGTTGCTTTCAGAGAGGATATTGGCGTTCTGCGCGAGGGTAAAACCGAGATGGAAGTTATTGACGTAGTTGTTATACACATGGAAATAACCGTAACGCATCAAGCCGGGCGCGCGTACTTCCATGTTGTCGAAGCGGTTATGGCACAACGTCAGGCGCGGATAACCGTTGAACTCTGCCTTATTATCATCCGCCGGATGCCCGAAAATCAGCCCGTACTTATGACTGCCAAAGAAGCAGTTGCTGATGGTGGCATAATCGGCTTTTTCACCGATATACAGCAGTTTGTCTTCGCTGCCGTCAGTGGTGGACCAGGTGTGCCCGACAAAAGAGCAATGATCGATCCAGTACTTGCTGCCGTAGTTCAAGTACACCTGAATATCGTCATTGGCCTTAATGCTCGCCGAATGTTTGAAGATAATATTCTGCAGAATAATGTTCTGGGACTGCGCGGTTGCACGCAGGTGAATATTCTCCAAAGTACGGTTCTGGAATGAACCGATCAGGGTCTTGTTGGCACCCATATTGACCTTGGTCAGGCTCGACGCCGAGATATTGCTGTTGATCACCAACACCCGTGGGGTGGTGTCGCCAATGTTGGCCTTGAGTTGATCCAGCGTGGTGATACTGACCACTTGGCCAGACCAGCCGCCGGTGACTTTTGCCGCAAGGGCGAAACCGGTCAGGCCGGTGAGTTTGCTTTCTGGATACGACATGAGTTCCCTCTCTCTCTATAAAAACGGCTCGATGTAACGAGCCTGTGGGGTAAGTTAATCCATTAACTTTCACACAGTGTTTGGCATGGCTGAGGTTGCCAGGGTTTGGTTGGTCAGCGCTTAAACACTGTGTTTATGTACAGTATTCATCATTCGCCTGGCCGTCAACCCTCAAGTGAAAAACAACCAAAAGTGGGAGGGGGCTTGCCCCCCGATGGTGGTGTATCAGGCACATATACAGTGACTGTCATTCCGCCATCGGGGGCAAGCCCCCTCCCACATTTGCCCTGCGGTGTCCTTCCAAGCGTTATTTGGACACCGGCATCGCAAACTCCGCGCCTTGCTCGATGCTCTCCGACCAGCGCTGCATAATCGATTTCTGCTTGGTATAGAACCGAACACCCTCAGTGCCGTACGCATGCATGTCGCCAAACAGACTCTTCTTCCACCCCCCAAAACCGTGCCACGCCATCGGCACCGGGATCGGTACGTTGATGCCCACCATGCCCACCTGAATACGCCGCGCAAATTCGCGGGCGATGTTGCCGTCGCGGGTGAAACAACTGACGCCGTTGCCGAACTCGTGGTCGTTGACCAGCTTGATCGCCTCGCCAAAGTCGTTCACCCGCACACACGCCAGGACCGGGCCGAAGATTTCTTCGCGGTAGATGCTCATCTCTCGGGTCACATGGTCGAACAGGGTCGCGCCGAGCCAAAAGCCGTTTTCCAGGCCCGCTTCGGTGGGCACGTAATCACGCCCGTCCAGCAGCAGTTGCGCGCCGGCCTGCACGCCTTGTTCGATGTAGCCGCTGATGCGCTCCAGTGCAGCGCGGGACACAATCGGGCCCATCTCGGCCTTGAGGTCGCGGCCGTCGGTGATGCGCAGTTGCTTGGCGCGCTCGGTCAAGGCAGCGATGACTTTGTCACCGACGTCACCAACCAGCACGGCGACGGAGATCGCCATGCAGCGCTCGCCGGCACTGCCATAAGCAGCGCCCATCAGGGCGTCGACGGTTTTTTCGATGTCCGCATCAGGCATCACCACCATGTGGTTTTTAGCACCGCCCAGCCCCTGCACACGCTTGCCGTTACGCGCGCCGGTTTCGTAGATGTACTGGGCAATCGGTGTGGAGCCGACGAAGCTCACGGCCTTGACGTCCGGGTGTTCGATCAGTGCATCCACCGATTCCTTGTCGCCCTGCACCACGTTGAACACGCCTTTGGGCAGGCCGGCTTCACGCAGCAGCTCGGCCATGAACAACGAGGCGCTCGGATCGGTCGGGCTTGGCTTGAGGATGAAGGTGTTGCCCGCCGCGATGGCGATCGGGTACATCCACATCGGCACCATCACTGGGAAGTTGAACGGCGTGACGCCGGCCACTACGCCCAACGGTTGGCGCAGGGTCCAGTTGTCCATGCCTCGGGAAACTTGGTCAGAGTGTTCGCCTTTGAGCAGGTTGGGTATGCCGCACGCGAATTCCAGAATATCGATACCACGGTCCACTTCGCCCTGGGCGTCGGTGAAGACCTTGCCGTGCTCGGCGACGATGATGCGCGCCAGGTCGTCCTTGCGCTCACGCAACAGGTGCAGGTACTGGAACAGCACGCGGGCGCGGCGGATGGGCGGGGTATCGGCCCAGCTGTCGAAAGCGGCTTGGGCAGCAGCAACGGCTTCGGATACGGTCTGGCGGCTGGCCAGCGCGACGCGCCCGGTTTTTTCGCCGGTGGCGGGGTTGTAGACGTCCTGATAGCGATCATCGCGGGACACGCGCTGGTCGTTGATGTAGTGCTCGATGGTGGTTGTCATGGCAGTCGATCCAGGTGGGTAGCGTTGGAACACACGATAGGCTTTCGCTTTGTTCCAAACCAGAGCAGAATCCTGAACTTATTGTCCACATACGCGAACAATCCACCCATGGAAAAATCTGAGATCGAAGGCCTATGGACCCATATCCACTGGCTTTCCATATTGGAAGAGCAAGGCACTTACACGGCTGCCGCTGCGCGCCTGGGCGTGAGCAAGTCTGCGGTCAGCCAGCGTATTGCCGACCTGGAAAAGGCCACCGGCACCCAGTTGGTCACGCGCACCACGCGCAGTGTGCGGCTGACCGATGCGGGGCTGTCGCTGACCCGTGAAGTGCGCAGCGCCTATGCGCAGATCGCCCGCAGCTTCTCGTCAGTGCGTGACTCTGTGGGGGAGATTCGCGGGCTGGTGCGCCTTACCGCGCCGGTGGCATTTGCCCGACAGCAACTGGTGCCGCATCTGTCGGAATTCCTGCAGCGTTACCCGCAGGTGCGTATCCAGCTGGATGTGTCCGATGCGCTGAGTTCCCTGGCAGCCGAAGGTTACGACCTGGCCGTGCGCCACGGTTTCCAGGTGCCGGAAACCCACGTCGCCTGGAAGCTCTGCGACACCGGGTCGGTGCTGGTAGCCACCCAGGATTACCTGCAACGCCACGGAGAGCCCCGCGAACCCGGCGAGCTGTCGGCACACAACTGCCTGTTCTACCCACGGGGCACCGACCAGCCCGCCTGGACCTTCGAACGCGGCAGTAAAAACGTTGAACGCCTGACCGTGCCCATCGCCGGCAGCTTCGCCACCAATAACAGTGAGGCGCTGCGCGACTCCGCTCTCAACCACCTGGGCATCGCCCTGCTCCCGGACTTCAGCGCCCATGCCGCGCTGACCAGCGGCAAGCTGGTGCAGGTGCTCAAGGACTGGACGCTCAAGGGCGCATTTGCCAATGAGATCTACTTGATTCGGCCGTATTCGCCCCATGTGCCGAAGTCGGTGAGTGTGTTGGTGGGTTATCTGAAGGAGAAGCTGTCGGGGGGCTTTCGTTATCTCGGATAAGGTTTGCCTCTTGCTCGACGGAACTAAAAGTCCATAATGGACAAATAAGTTCAACAAAAGAGGCATTCATGTCCAGCACCCCGCATGTGATCAACCAAACCCAGGCCCGCGAACTGCTGGGCCAAGTCGATGTGCTGCAGATCCTACGCGCACTGTTCCGCGACCTGGCGGCCGGGCATGCGGTGCAGCCGCCCCAGCAATGGGTGGAATTCCCCCTGGGCGCCGGTGACTTCATCAACTACCTGGGCGTGCTGGCGCAGGACGGCGTGTATGGCATGAAAACCTCGCCGTATATCGTGCGTGAGCAAGGGCCATTGGTAACCGCCTGGACGCTCTTGATGTCCACGCACACCGGCCAGCCGCTGCTGTTGTGTGATGCTGCAGAACTGACCACCGCACGCACCGCCGCGACCACTGCGTTGGCGGTGGATGCGCTGGCGCCACAGGCGGCTCGGCGACTGGCGATCATCGGCAGCGGCAACGTGGCCCAGGCTCACCTGCACTACGTGAAAAACCTGCGGGATTGGCAAAGCATCAACTTCTTCTCGCCCAGCCTGACCGCTACTGACTCCACGCTTCAACGCCTGGACCCACGCGTGAGCATCGCTCCAACCTGCGAAGCCGCCCTGGAAGACGCCGACGTGATCCTACTGTGCACGTCATCCGCCGGCCCGGTGATTGACCCTTCGCGCCTGAGCAAACCGGCGCTGATCACCTCCATCAGCACCAACGCACCGCGCGCTCACGAAGTCCCCCCCCAATCACTGAACGAAATGGACGTGTTCTGCGACTACCGCCAAACCACGCCAGGCTCGGCGGGCGAGATGCTGATCGCCGCCGAACAACATGGCTGGAACCCAAGCGCAGTCATGGGCGACCTGCCCGAACTGCTCAGCGACCAGGTGAAGCGCCCGTCCTACGACCGTCACGTATTCTTCCGCTCCATCGGCCTGGGCCTGGAAGACATCGCACTGGCCAATGCCCTCTGGAGACTTCTATGAACCACGCAGATTTCATCATCATCGGCGGCGGCATTGCCGGTGCGTCCACGGGTTTCTGGTTGTCGCAACACGGCAAAGTGAGAGTGCTGGAACGTGAATCTCACCCGGCCTATCACTCCACCGGGCGTTCGGCTGCGCTCTACACCGCCGCCTACGGCACTCCGCAGGTGCGGGCGTTGACCCTGGCCAGCCGGGAGTTTTTCGACCACCCGCCGGCAGGGTTCTGCGAGCATCCCTTGCTCACACCGCGCGGCGAGATGACGGTGGACTTCACCGGCGATGCGGCCGAGTTGAACGCGCAGTACCTCAGCGCCAAGGCCACCGTGCCGCAGGTTGAACAGCTGAGTGTCGACGAGGCCTGTGCGAAGTTGCCGATCCTGCGTCGGGAAAAGGTTCACGGTGCGATCTATGATCCCACTGCCAGCGACATCGACACCGACGCCCTGCACCAAGGCTATTTACGCGGTATTCGTCGCAAGGGCGGCGACGTGCATACCGACAGCCATGTGCTGGGCTTGAGCCGTGACAGCGGTGGTCTTTGGCACGTCACCACCCAACACGAAACCTTCACCGCGCCGATCATTATCAACGCCGCTGGCGCCTGGGCCGACCACATCGGTGGGCTGGCCGGTGCCGCATCCATTGGCCTGCAACCCAAGCGCCGCTCGGCGTTTATCTTCGCCGGCCCCGAAGGCATGGACAGCCATGCGTGGCCAATGCTGGTGGCGCTCGACGAAGCGTTCTACATGAAGCCCGACGCCGGCATGTTCCTCGGCTCACCGGCCAACGCAGACCCGGTCGAGCCCCAGGACATCCAGCCCGAAGAATTGGACATCGCCATGGGCATCTACCAGATCGAAGAAGCCACCACCCTGACCATCCGCCGCCCCACGCGAACCTGGGCCGGACTGCGCAGCTTTGTGCACGACGGTGACTTGCTTTCGGGCTTCGACCCGCGAGTGCCAGGGCTGTTCTGGGTAGCGGCGCAAGGCGGTTACGGCATCCAAACCTCACCGGCCATGGGCCAGGCCAGTGCGGCACTGGTGCGCGGCGCACCGCTGCCGGAGGCACTGACCCGGTTCGGCCTCGACGCTGGTATGCTCTCCCCCGCCCGCCTGGAGCCCCATTGATGAACACCGTCGAACCCGACAACGTCTTGCAGAACTTTCGCGCGATCGCCGATGCCATCGCCACGCTGTTCTTCCCCCACGCCGAAGCGGTGCTGCATGACCTGCGCACGCAAAAAGTCGATTACATCGCCAATAACCTGTCGAAACGCGCGATTGGCGACGACTCGGCGCTGGAGGACATGCTCAGCGATGACGTGAGCGAAGTGAATATCGGCCCCTACGAAAAACTCAACTGGGACGGTCAGAAAATTCGCAGCCTGAGCACCGTACTGCGCGACGCCAACGGTCGGCCCCTGGCGGTGCTGTGCATCAACCTGAATATTTCACTGTTCGAAAATGCCAAGGCGGCATTGGACCTGTTCCTGTCGCCAAGCAAGCTGATCCCACAGCCGGACGCGCTGTTTCGCGATGACTGGCAGGAACGCATCAACACCTTCCTGCATGCCTGGATGCGTGAGCGCCAGTTAAGCCTGAACCTGCTGACCCGCGACCACAAACGCGAACTGGTGCTGGCACTGCATGCCGAAGGCGCGTTCAAGGGCAAGAGCGCCTCGAACTATGTGGCCAACGTGCTGGGTATGGGGCGGGCAACGGTTTACAAGCATCTGAAGGAATTAAAGGGCTGAACCTTCAACCCTGGATGAATTTTTTGGTGAGCAGGCTTTTTGTCTTGAGCAGGCCTTATGTGGTGAACAGGCTCTTTGTCTTGAGCAGGTCTTATGTGCTGAGCAGGATTTTGTAGTGAGCGGGCTTGCCCCGCGCTGGGTGGCGGAGCCGCCCCAAATTCAGACGCCTCAGTTCCAACTGAAGGTATGCACTGTCAGTAATGGGGCGGCTTCGCCACCCAGCGCGGGGCAAGCCCGCTCACCACAAAAGCA
>PJQF01000151.1_pt1 | contig 39924 bp, 34 predicted proteins | sample 1503741 | NCBI WGS metagenome assembly PJQF01 (sample SAMN07775949, study PRJNA414020) | Biofilm metagenome, whole genome shotgun sequencing project. | isolation source: biomolecule (vanillin) treated reverse osmosis membrane biofilm | place: India: Nagpur | collected 2017-03-21 | reverse complement strand
ATGGCGGCGTGAGCATCAACCCGCAGATGATGAAGCTGCGCAAGGGCGTCGACATTCTGGTCGCCACGCCTGGCCGCCTGATCGACCTGTTCCGCCAGAACGCACTGAAGCTCAATCAGCTGCAAACCCTGGTGCTGGATGAAGCCGACCGCATGCTCGACCTGGGCTTCTCCGAAGAGCTGGCCAACATTTATCGCATGCTGCCGAAAAAGCGCCAGACCTTGCTGTTCTCCGCGACCTTCTCCGATGAGATCCGCTTGCTGGCCGGGCAGATGCTCAACGACCCACTGACTGTTGAAGTCAGCCCGCGCAACGTCGCCGCCAACACCGTGAAGCAATGGGTGGTGCCGGTGGACAAGAAGCGCAAGCCGGAGCTGTTTGTGCACCTGATGCGCAAAGGCCGCTGGAAGCAGGTGCTGGTGTTCGCCAAGACCCGTAACGGCGTGGATGCGCTGGTGGATAAATTGCAGGGCCTGGGCATCAATGCCGATGGCATCCACGGCGACAAGCCCCAAGCCACTCGTCAGCGTGCACTGGACCGTTTCAAGTCCAGCGACGTGCAGATTCTGGTCGCCACCGACGTGGCCGCGCGGGGGTTGGATATTGAAGACTTGCCGCTGGTGGTCAACTTTGACCTGCCGATCGTGGCCGAGGATTACATCCACCGTATCGGCCGCACCGGCCGCGCAGGTAACACCGGTGAGGCGATTTCCCTGGTGTGTGCCGATGAGGTGAACATGCTGTCGGCCATCGAGATGCTGACGCGTCAGACCTTGACCCGCAAGATGGAAGCGGATTTCGAGCCTGAGCACCGCGTGCCGGATACCGACGCCAGTGGGCAAGTGGTGAAGAAGCCGAAGAAACCGAAGAAGCCTAAGGCGTCGGGTGGCGGTGGCGGTAAGCGCAATTTGGGTAAGTGGGTGGAGAGTGGCGACGTAGCGCCGGCTGAGCCGTCGATTAAGCCGGTGCGCAAGGTGCCGGTGTTTAATACTGGGCCGCGTAAGAAAAAATAAGAGTTGAGGTGTTATTGAGGGTCTCTTCGCGAGCAAGCCCGCTCCCACATTTGAAATGCATTCCAAGTGTGGGAGCGGGCTTGCTCGCGAAGGCGGCGTTGAATTCGCCACAGACCTCAGCGCTTAAGCCACTCCAACAGGCCACGCCCAGCCGCTCTGCCGCTGGCAAAGCATCCTGTGAGTAGGTAGCCGCCGGTCGGCGCTTCCCAATCCAGCATCTCCCCCGCACAAAACACCCCCGGCAATTGCTTGAGCATCAACCGCTCATCCAACGCCTCGAACGGCACGCCGCCCGCGGTGCTGATCGCCTCATCCATTGGCCGTGTCTTCACCAGCGTCAGTGGCAGTGCCTTGATATCCACCGCCAACAGCGCCGGATCATTGAAGTGCGCGCTAGGCGCCAACTCACGCAACAGCGCCGCTTTCACCCCATCCAACCCCAACTGGCTGTGCAGATGCTTGCTCATCGAGCGCGAACCACGCGGTTTGGCCAAGGCCGCCTGGACTTTGTCCAACGGCTTGCTTGGCAGCAGGTCGATGTGCACGGTGGCTGAGCCCGCGCGGTTGATCGCTTCACGAATCGGTGCCGACAGTGCGTAGATCAAACTGCCCTCGATACCCGTGGCCGTGACCACACATTCCCCCAGCCGAGGCTTGTCATCCGCCACGCCGATGGCGACGTTTTTCAACGGCGCGCCGGCGAATTTGCTGACCATCAATTCACTCCAGGCTGGCACCTCGAAGCCGCAATTGCTCGGTTGCAGCGGGGCGCAGGGCACGCCTTTGTCTTCCAGCAATGTGAGCCACGCGCCGTCGGAGCCCAGGCGTGACCAACTGCCGCCACCCAAGGCCAGCAGCATGGCATCGCTGTGGACAGTTTTCTCGCCGTCCGGGCTGTGGATAAGTAAACCGCCGTCGGCGGTCCAGCCCAACCAACGATGCCGGGTGTGGATAACCACGCCTTGGTCGCGCAGGCGCTTGAGCCAGGCGCGCAGCAGCGGGGCGGCTTTCATGTCGGTAGGAAACACGCGGCCGGAGGTGCCGACAAAGGTTTGAATGCCCAGGCCATGAATCCATTCGCACAACGCCTCGGCACCAAACCCGCGCAGCAATGGCGCCATCTGCGGCGCGCGTTCGGCGTAGCGCGACAGGAACGCGGGGTAGGCCTCGGAGTGGGTGATGTTCATGCCGCCCACGCCCGCCAGCAGGAATTTGCGCCCCACCGACGGCATGCCGTCATACAGGTCCACCTGCACGCCCGCCTGGCTCAAGACTTCAGCGGCCATCAGCCCGGCAGGGCCGCCGCCGATGATGGTGACGTGGTGAGAAGGGGCTTGAGGCATGGGCAAGGCTACGGTCGCGGAATAGGCCGAGCATTCTACCCGACGGCGGCATCGCTGCCTGATCAAAAAACGTACACTTTCCTACAAGCCATGCGGCCACTCGCTCTCAGGCGCTTACGCTCAAGTTATCCACAGGCCGTTCCACAGGCATTGTGGGTAACGCTCACACTTCAATGACAACCGGATGACGTCCACACCCGCTGTGCACTGTGATGCAGGATGCCGTGGCGGCGGGCCAGGGCAGGGCGGTCCTTGCTGTAGCCACCACCAATCACGCCCATGACCGGAATGTCGCGGCCCAGGCAGTGGCGCATCACGCTTTCATCCCGCGCGGCGAGGCCTGCATCTGTCAGCTTGAGGTAACCGAGGGCGTCATCTTTATGCACATCGACACCGGCGTCGTACAGCACCAGGTCCGGCTGGTAGAGCGGCAGCAAATAGTTAAGCGCGTCGTCCACGGTTTTGAGGTAATCGGCATCGCCCATGCCCATGGGCAACGGGATGTCCCAGTCACTCTGGGCCTTGCGGGCGGGGAAGTTTTTTTCGCAGTGCAGCGACACGGTGATTGCATCCGGCGTGTCGTGGAGGATGCGTGCGGTGCCGTCGCCCTGATGCACGTCACAGTCGAAGATCAGTATGCGGTTGACCCGCCCGCTGGCCAGCAGGTAATGGCTGATCACCGCGAGGTCATTGAAGATGCAAAAGCCGGCCGGGTAATCGTAATGCGCATGATGGGTGCCACCCGCCAAGTGGCAGGCCAGGCCGTGTTCCAGTGCCTGTTCGGCGGCCAGTATCGAGCCGCCGACCGCGCGCACAGTGCGCCGGGCCAGGGCTTCGTTCCAGGGCAGGCCGAGGCGGCGTTGGTCTTCACGGGACAACTCGCCGCTCAGGTAGCGTTCGATATACCCAGGTTCATGGGCGAGGGCCAGAATCTCTGCCGGGCACAGCTCCGGGCGCAGCAATTGGCTGTCCTCGGTCAGGCCGCTGTCCACCAGGTGGTCGCGCAACAGGCGAAACTTATCCATGGGGAACCGGTGGTCCGCTGGGAACTCGGGGCTGTAGTCGTCGTGGTAGATCAGTGGCAAGGGCATGGGATTTTCTGACGGGAACCTGCGAAGGATCTTACCAGCGCTGTACACTCACGCACATGGCAAGGGAGGGGACCCATGGAGCCGATACTGGAGTTGGAAAGCGCACGTCTGGTGCTGCGCCAATGGCGCGACAGCGACCTGCCGGAATTTGCGCGCATGTGCGCCGACTCGCAGGTGATGCGCTATTTCCCGGCCAAATTGAGCCATCTGGAAAGCGCCGCACTGATTGGGCGGATTCGCGGCCATTTTGCCGAATACGGTTTTGGCTTTTGGGCCTTGCAGCGCAAGGACACGCGCGAGTTTATCGGCCTGACCGGGCTGCAAAATGTCAATTTCGCAGCCGATTTTGTGCCGGCCGTCGAGATCGGCTGGCGCCTGGCCCGTGAGCACTGGGGCCTGGGCTACGCGAGCGAAGCGGCCTGGACTGCATTGCGCTGTGGTTTCGATCGGCTGCAACTGGATGAAATCCTGTCCTTCACCACCGAAACCAATCTGCCATCACAAAAAGTCATGCAGGCCATCGGTATGCATTACGATCCCCAGGCAGATTTTGAACACCCCAAGGTCGCAGCCGATGACCCGCTGCGCCATCACGTTTTGTATCGCATCACCCGCGCCCAATGGTTGGACACGCTGCACGGATAAGCAGCCCGGAATGCCCTATCGATTGTTGTAGGAGTTGCTCTATGAGCCAAGTATTGGAAGATCTGGTGGACTTGCTGACCCTGGAGCCGATTGAGGAAAACCTCTTTCGCGGCCGCAGCCAGGACCTGGGCTTTCGCCAATTGTTCGGCGGCCAGGTGCTCGGCCAGTCGTTGTCGGCGGCCAGCCAGACCGTAGAAGAAGCGCGGCACGTGCATTCCTTGCATGGTTATTTCCTGCGCCCCGGCGACGCCGCATTGCCGGTGGTGTATTCGGTAGACCGCGTGCGCGATGGCGGCAGCTTCAGCACGCGGCGCGTCACCGCGATCCAGAAGGGCAACCCGATTTTCACCTGCACCACCTCGTTCCAGTACGACGAACAAGGCTTCGAGCACCAGACCACCATGCCGGTGGTCGTCGGCCCGGAAAACCTGCCGTCGGAACTGGAGCTGACCAAACAGCGCGCGCACCTGATCCCTGAGCACATGCGCGAAAAGTTGCTGTGCCCCAAGCCCATCGAAGTGCGCCCGGTCACCGAGAAAGACCCGTTCAACCCGCAGCCGTCCGACCCGGTCAAGTACGTGTGGTTCAGGGCTGACGGTGCCTTGGCCGACGCGCCGGCGCTGCATAAATACCTGTTGGCCTATGCGTCGGACTTCGGCCTGCTGACCACCTCGCTGCTGCCCCACGGCAAGACGGTGTGGCAGAAAGACATGCAAGTCGCCAGCCTCGACCATGCACTCTGGTTCCACGCTGACCTGCGCGCCGATGACTGGTTGCTGTACGCGATGGACAGTCCGTGGGCCGGCAACTCGCGTGGTTTCTCGCGGGGCAGCGTGTACAACCGCGCCGGCCAACTGGTGGCTTCGGTCACCCAGGAAGGGCTGATTCGCCATCGCAAGGATTGGGCATGAGCCTGTCGGAGGTTAAGCACTGGGTGTTTGATATGGACGGCACCCTCACGGTGGCCGTGCATGATTTTGCGGCCATTCGCGTGGCTCTGGAGATTCCGCCCGAGGCTGACATTCTCACCCACCTCGCGGCGTTGCCGGCCGATGTGGCGGCGGCCAAGCATGCGTGGTTGCTGGAGCATGAGCGGGCGCTGGCCGTCGGCTCGGTTGCTGCCGATGGCGCAGTGGCGCTGGTGCGTGAATTGGCCGGGCGGGGTTACCGTCTGGGCATCCTGACCCGCAATGCGCGGGAGTTGGCGCATATCACGCTGGAAGCGATTGGTCTGGCGGACTGTTTCGCTGTCGAGGATGTGCTGGGGCGTGAAGATGCGCCGCCCAAGCCGAATCCGGGTGGTTTGCTGAAACTGGCGACGGCTTGGGAAGTGGCGCCAAGCGAGATGGTGATGGTCGGGGATTACCGCTTTGACCTGGACTGTGGCCGCGCGGCGGGGACCAGGACAGTGTTGGTGAACTTGCCCGAGAACCCGTGGCCGGAGTTGGCGGATTGGCATGCTGAGGATTGTGCAGCCCTGCGCCAGATGATCTGAACCTGGCACCACCGATCAAATGTGGGAAGGGGCTTGCTCCCGGTAGCGGTGTATCAGTCAGCATAAAAGAAGCTGACAGACCGCCATCGGGAGCAAGCCCCTCCCACATGTTTAATCCGGTTTCGTCAGTGCCTGCTATTTCCCGAACAACACCTTCTCGCCCTCAGGCGAGGTAAACATCTTATCGCCGTCGTGCCCGACCCCCGGTACTTCCACCAGTTTGTGGCTCAGCTGCGGATGGCGTGCTTTGAGGTAGTCAACGTAGTTATGCCCACGAATCAACCGATACGCGCCCTGGGTTTCGGCTTCGCAGCTCTTATCCAGCGCCGGGTGGTTCGGGTCGATGTCCTGCTGACCCAGCAGGTAGGTGACGTTGCGTGACACGTAAGCCTGTTCAAGCTGCTGCGCACGCTGTCCTTTGGCGTAGTCGGGCAAGTTTTGCATGCCGTACTTCCAGTCATTGAAGCCTGGGCAACTGGCTGCATCAAAGGTTACCGGCCGCTGTGGGCTGAAGTAGGCGTAGGACGATGGGTTGGCCACCACATAACGCAGGCTGATGCCCTCGGTTTGCAGCAGCGGGTGGTCGTGGCCGGTGAGGGCAAAACGCTGTATCACCTGGCCACCGCCGGAGTGGCCGGCCACGACGATTTCTTTCAGCGCCGGGAACAGCTTGCGGTTGCCCAAGTGCTTGATGATCTGGTCAAGCGCGCCGTAGGAGCTGACCTGGCCTGGACCGGTCGAGGGCGCGCCGGCCATCCAGTCATTGCCGCTCCAACGCAGCACTGGGTTGCCCAGGTGATTGCGCGTTATGTCCGACTCATTGAGAAACTGCGGCGCGATCACCAGCGTGCTGGCGGCCACACCGGCGTGTTCGGCGGCCTCTTCGCCACTTTTCAGGTAGGTCTGCGCGTTACGCAGGCGACCGTGCACGATGATGAGCGCGCGGGTGACCTGAGGCAGCGGCTTGCCCCAGTCCTGGCTCAAGCCAAGACTGAGGTCGCCCGCATCCAAATGGAAACGATCGGGGCTGACCACCTTGACGCCGTGGTCTTTCTCGGCGGCCCAGGTGAAGGAGGAACACGTGATCAACACGCCCAACAGCCATCCCAATCGTTTATTCATTTAAAGACTCTTCGCCGTAAACGTGTCGCATTGAGAGATCTGGCCCTGGGCGAAGCCGGTTTTGAACCAGCGAACACGCTGTGCCGAGGTGCCGTGGGTAAACGAGTCGGGCACGACGCGCCCTTGACCCTGTTGTTGCAAACGGTCGTCGCCGATGGCGTTGGCCGCATTCAGTGCTGCTTCAATATCGCCAGGCTCCAGCCAGTTCAGGCGTTTTTGCGCGCGGTTGGCCCACACGCCAGCGAAACAGTCGGCTTGCAGTTCCTGGCGTACCAACAAGCCGCCGTCGCCTTGCATCTGCCGGCCCTGTTGGCGTGCGGCCTGGATCTTGGCCGAGATGCCCAGCAGGGTTTGCACGTGGTGCCCGACTTCGTGGGCGATCACGTAGGCCTGGGCGAACTCGCCGGAGGCCTTGAAGCGCTGCGACATTTCCCGGAAGAAATCCAGGTCCAGATACACTTGCTGGTCGGCCGGGCAATAGAACGGGCCGCTGGCCGAGGTGGCGCCACCGCAGGCAGAATTCACCCGGCCACGGAACAGAATCAATTTCGGGTTCTTGTAGGCCAACCCATTTTCCTGGAACACCTGGCCCCAGGTGTCTTCGGTATCCCCCAGAATCGCCCGGACGAAGTCGGCCTGCTGGTCATTGGCCGGCGGAGCCTGTTGCGGTTGCGTGCTCACCGAGGGCGCTTGTTCCATCTGGCCGGTCAACTGGCCGAGGATCTGCAGCGGGTCCTGGCCGGTCAGCCAGCCGATGCCGACAATCAGCACAATCGCCGTGAGGCTCAGGCCCTTGCCGCCCCCAAAACGCATGCCGCCACCGCCGCCGCCACTGTCATCGCGGGCATCTACCACGTTGTCGCTGCGTCGGCCTTTTTTCCATAGCATGGGGCAATCCTCTCGATAAACCTGTGGAACACTTTTTTCAGAACAGTGTTGTTGGTGCGTATGAATGGCGCCAGCCCGGCTGTCCGACAAGTAACGAGAGCTGCGTAGTATCGCTGCTGTCAGGCGGAGTGGCACGGGCGCCAGATGAAAGTTGTGTCAGCAACGCCGGGTCAGTCGCGGCAATACCCTTCGCCGGTATCGACCACCAGGCAGTCCTTTTTATCCGCCAGCCATTTCAGGCCAGTGGCTTCACCGTCGCCGGCGTGCAGCAGTTGCGGGCCGTCCGGGCGAGTGAACGTGATGCCTTCTTCGTTGGCTTCACCCTTGAAGGTACCTGAGTCGTCAGCGTCGAGGCCGTATTTCATGGTGAGAAGGTAGTGGCCGCGGCCGATGCTGTCGTCCTTGGCGATGGTCAGGTTCAGGCCTTCGACGCCAATCCACTTGCCGACCCATTTATCCGTGGGCGGGGTCGCCGGTACCAGCGTGGCTTGCACGGAGGCGGGTGCGGGTTTCGGGGCTTCCTTGGGTTCCTTGTTACAGGCGGTGAGCAGGGCAAGGGCAGAAAGAACAAAGAGTGTCTTTTTCATAGCGGCAAGGCCTTGGTTAAAAAGTGTGCAACGCGCGGGCTAACGTGCAGCGTTGGACTCAAATCCCGTGATTTAGTGCGCTGTTCGCACGCTGTTTGGTTATGCTCTTGGGGCAGACTACGGCCCAGCTGCTAGATTACCGGGTTGAGTGCTACCGCGTTCAATGCTCAGCGTTCAGCCCGCCATGCAAGAGAATTAAATGACTGTCAGCACCCCACTTTCCGGCGTCAACCATCCTTTCAAAGGCATCCTGCTGATTGTGGTGGCGACGTTTCTGTTTTCCAGCCACGACGCCTTGTCCAAATACCTGGCCGGGTTTTATCCGATAGTGATGGTGGTGTGGGCGCGTTACCTGGTGCACACCTTGCTGATGGCCGGGATCTTCCTGCCGCAATCGGGCCTGCGTGTGCTGCGCAGCAAGCGCCCGGGGATGCAGGTGGTGCGGGCCTTGTGCCTGTTGGGCACAAGCCTGTTCTTTACTGCGGCGCTGCATTACATCCCGTTGGCGGAAGCCACGGCGGTGAACTTCCTGGCGCCGATCCTGGTGACGGCGCTGTCCGTGCCGTTGCTCGGTGAGCGCGTGACGCGTGGTCAATGGCTGGCGGTGACCTGCGGGTTTATCGGGGTGCTGATCATCATCCACCCGGGCGGCGAGTTGTTCACACCGGCCGTGTTGCTGCCGCTGTGTTCGGCGCTGTTCTTCTGTTTCTACCAACTGCTCACACGCATCTTGAGCAAATACGACACCCCAACCACCAGTAACTTCTTCGCCGGCCTGTGCAATACCTTGGTGATGAGCGCGCTGGTGCCATTCTTCTGGCAGCTCCCTACGCTGTGGCACGGTGTGTTGATGCTGGCGCTGGGCACTTGCGGGATGACGGCGCACTTGCTGCTGACCCAGGCGTTCCGCTTCGCGGCGCCGGCCTTGCTGGCGCCGTTCGGCTACTGCCAGATCGTGTTCGCGGGGTTGTTGGGCTGGCTGGTGTTCAACCATACCCCCGACTTGACCACGGTGGTCGGCATCGGGGTGATCTGCATGAGTGGGTTGGCCGCTGCCTGGCAGCAGCGGCGTCGGTGAGTCAAACGTCGACGGTAGGAATCTTGCGCGGTGCCATGAAGTACATCCAGGTCAGCGCAATGAAGTACATCGCCGGGATCAGGGTGAACAGCACGGTGTAGTTGTTGTTGGTCACCGTAAGGATATGGCCGACGATCTGGGTCATGAACATGCCGCCGATGGCCGCGCACATACCGCCGAAACCGAACACTGTGCTCATCATGTGCTTGGGCGTGTAGTCCATCACCAGGCTCCAGATGTTGGCGGTCCAGGCCTGGTGCGCGCCGATGGCCAGGGAGATGGCAAACACCGCGACCCACAACTGGCTGGAGCCGGCCGCCATGATCACGCCGACGATGCAGCAGGCAAACAGCAGCATCGACAACAGCCGCGCCTTGATCGAGTTCATCCCACGGCCGATCAGGAATGACGACAGGATCCCGCCGCCCACGCTGCCAAAGTCGGCGGTGAGGTAAATGATGATCAGCGGAATGCCCATCTGCGTCACGTTGATGCCCAGGTTGTATTGCTGGTTCAAGAACGGCGGCAGCCAATACAGGTAGAACCAGAACACCGGTGCGGTCATCGCATAGGCGAGGGCGAAGGCCCAGGTGCCACGCATGCGCAGGATGCGGCTGAAAGGCACGCTCGGTTGTTCCGGTTCGGACTCCTGTTGCACGTAGTCCAATTCGGATTGTTTGGCCGTTGGATGATCTTCCGGGTTGTAGTACTTCAAACCCCAGAACACCAGCCAGATTGCGCCCAGCGACGCCATGCACAGGAACGCTGCCTGCCAGCCCCAGACATGGAGGATCAGTGGCAGCAGCATCGGCGTCATCATTGCGCCCACGTTGGTGCCGGCATTGAAGATACCGGTAGCCACCGCGCGTTCACCGGCCGGGAACCACAACCGTGTGGTCTTGACGCAAGCCGGGTAGTTGGCGGCTTCGGTCAGGCCGAGGATGAAACGGCACACCATAAAGCCGACGGCCGAGGTGGCCAGGCCGTGGGCGCCGGTTGCCAGGCTCCATAACAGCACGGCGCAGAAGAACACGCGCTTCACGCCGACGCGGTCGATCAAGCGACCTTGCAGCACAAAGCCGATGGCGTAGCCGACCTGGAACCAGAAGTTGATGTTGGCGTAATCCATCGCCGTCCAGCTCATCTCTTTGGCCAGGATCGGTTGCATCACGCCCAGGGCGGCGCGGTCGATGTAGTTGAGGGTGGTGGCGAAGAACACCAGGGCCAGCATGCCCCAGCGAGTTTTACCCACGGCCATTGCGCCACGGATTTTGTCGCCGATGCCGGCGTGCGGGTTGCCCGGGCGCGCGGCCAGGGCGGAGTTTTGCAGAGGCATGAGGTCGTACCCGTTTTTTGAAATTTTTATGGTGTGTTCTGGGTCTTTTTTTCTGTGAAGGTTGCGTCGTCGATGGTGCGCAGCGGTTAAAAAACCGTCAATTCGCCAAACGGGCATAGTGTTCGGTAATCGCACGAAAAACTAACCGGTTCGTACATTTTAATTGCTGCGTGTAGGCTAGGGGCGAATAATTTGCCGCAAATAACAACTGCCGGGAGTCGCCTTATGCAACGTTCCATTGCCACCGTTTCCTTGAGCGGTACCCTGCCGGAAAAGCTTGAAGCCATTGCCGCCGCCGGGTTTGATGGGGTTGAGATCTTCGAGAACGACCTGTTGTATTACGACGGCAGCCCGCGCGAAGTTAAACAAATGTGTGCCGACCTCGGCATTGCCATCACGTTGTTCCAGCCGTTTCGCGACTTTGAAGGCTGTCGCCGTGATCGCCTGGCACGCAACCTGGAGCGCGCCGAGCGCAAGTTCGATTTGATGCAGGAACTGGGCACCGACCTGGTGCTGGTGTGCAGCAATGCCTCGGCCGATTGCGTGGGCGATGAACGCATTCTACTGGATGACCTCGGCCTTTTGGCGGAGCACGCCGGTCGCCGTGGCCTGCGTATTGGTTACGAAGCACTGGCCTGGGGCAAGCACGTGAACACCTGGCAGCAGGTGTGGAACCTGGTGCGTCAGGTCGATCACCCGAGCCTTGGCGTGTTGCTCGACAGCTTCCACACGCTGTCGCTGAAGGGTGACCCAAGCGCCATCGCCGAGATCCCCGGTGACAAGATCTTTTTTGTGCAAATGGCTGACGCACCGATCCTGGCCATGGATGTGCTGGAGTGGAGTCGACATTTCCGCTGTTTCCCAGGGCAGGGCGAATTTGATTTGGCGGGGTTCCTGGCGCCGATTATCAAGACGGGTTACACCGGGCCGTTGTCCCTGGAAATTTTCAATGATGGTTTCCGCGCGGCGCCGACCCGAGCGAACGCGGCGGATGGCTTGCGCTCGCTGCTGTATCTGGAAGAGAAAACCCGTCAGCGCCTGGCGCAGGAACAACCGGCTGCACCGGTGGACATCTTGTTTGAAACCCCGGCCGCCAGCGAATACGACGGCATCGAATTTCTTGAGTTTGCCGTGGATGAAAGCCTCGGCGCCAAACTGACTCACTGGCTGGAACGCCTGGGTTTCGTCAAGGCCGGGCAGCACCGGTCCAAAAGTGTCAGCCTGTTGCGCCAGGGTGATATCAACCTGATTCTCAACTGTGAACCTTATTCCTTCGCCCATAACTTTTTCGACGCCCACGGGCCGTCTTTATGCGCCACAGCGATTCGGGTCAAGGACAGCGCAAAAGCCTTGGAGCGGGCGGTGGCCTATAAGGGGCAGCCCTATCGCGGGCTGGTCGGCCCCAACGAGCTTGAGCTGGCGGCCGTCCGTGCGCCGGACGGCAGCCTGATTTACCTGGTGGACCAGAGTGAGGGCGGGCTATACGACACCGACTTCAACCTGCAACCGGCCACTGCCTCAAGTGGCGGCCTGTTGCGCATCGACCATATGGCCATGGCGCTGCCGGCCGACAGCCTCGACAGCTGGGTGCTGTTCTACAAGAGCCTGCTGGACTTCGAAGCCGATGACGAAGTGGTGCTCCCCGACCCCTACGGCTTGGTAAAAAGCCGCGCGTTGCGCAGCCGCTGCAGTTCGATTCGCCTGCCGTTGAATATTTCCGAGAACCGCAACACCGCGATTTCCCACGCGCTGTCGAGTTATCGCGGCTCGGGTGTGCATCACATTGCCTTCGACTGTGCGGACATTTTCGCGGAGGTGAGCCGCGCCAAAGAGGCGGGCGTGCCGTTGCTGGATATCCCGCTCAACTACTACGACGACCTGGCGGCGCGGTTTGATTTCGACGACGAGTTCCTCAGCGAGCTGGCGTACTACAACGTGCTGTACGACCGTGACGCGCAAGGCGGTGAGTTGTTTCATGTCTACACCGAGCCGTTCGAAGGGCGGTTTTTCTTTGAGATCATCCAGCGCAAAAATGGCTATGCCGGTTATGGCGCGGCCAACGTGGCGGTGCGCCTGGCGGCGATGGCCAAGTCCCGCAGCGGCGCAGCACGCCAGGCTCGGTTGTAACGGCTGACAGGTGCTTCCTTCAGAGAGCGCCGCGGCCCATAATCACGGCCTGCATAACAATGGCCGTGAGCGCACCATGACCTCGAGTCCCGATCTCCCCGCGGTGTCAGACGCACCGCGCAAGAGTCGTAAGAACAATCCCGAAAAGACCCGCGAAAATATACTGCAGGAAGCCATTGTCGAGTTTGTTCAACAGGGCCTGTCCGGTGCTCGCGTGGATGCGATTGCCGAGCGCATTCATACCTCGAAACGCATGATCTACTACTACTTCGGCAGCAAGGAGCAGTTGTACATCGAGGTGCTGGAAAAGCTCTACGGCGATATTCGCAACACGGAAACCCGCATGAACCTCACGGCCCTGGAGCCGCGTGAAGCGATTCGCAGGCTGGTGGAGTTCACCTTTGATCACCATGACCAGAACGTGGACTTCGTGCGTATTGTCAGTATCGAAAATATCAACAACGCCGAGTTCGTAAAGCGCTCGGATTCGATCAAGGCAATGAACAGCAACATCCTCGAAGCGCTGGGGGCCACGTTGCGGCGGGGGGCTGAAATGGGCGTATTTCGCCAAGGATTGAACCCGTTGGACGTGCATTTGCTGATCAACTCATTCAGCTTTTACCGCGTGTCCAATCGCCATACGTTCAGTGAGATTTTTCAGATCGAACTGTCGGATGAGGCCGTCAAACAGCGTCATCGCGAGATGATTTGTGAATCGGTGATGCGTTACCTGCAGGCTTGAGGACACCGTGGAACCGGATGTGGAGCGAGCAAGCCCGCTCCCACAGTTGCATTGGGTTTCTACTGCGAGGTGTTCATGCTCTGAAAATGCGCCAGCATCCTTTGCGCATCCGGCACTTCGCCACTGAACAATTCAAACGCCTTCACGGCCTGAAACACCGCCATGTTGCCGCCATCCAGCGTACGGCAGCCCAAGGCGCGGGCGCTGCGTAGCAGCTCGGTTTCCAGTGGGAAATACACGATTTCCGCGACCCATAACTCGGCCCGTAACAGGGCAGGCGGCACCGGTGTGCCGGGCAGCTTGGCCATGCCCATCGGGGTGGTGTTGACCAAACCGTCTGCCTCGGCCATGGCGTTTTCCAGGTGGCTGCCGACCTGCGCGCGACTGGCCCCGAACCGCCGCGCAAGGTTATCCACAAGGTCGCGGGCGCGGTTGGCGTCGACGTCGAAAATACTCAAGTGCTCCACGCCTTCGGCCAGCAGCGCATGAGCCACCGCTGCGCCTGCACCGCCAGCACCCATCTGGACGACACGGTGGCGGTCGACGTCATTCAAGTTTCTGCGAAAACCTTCGGCGAACCCCAGGCAATCGGTGTTGTGGCCGATGCGTTTGCCTGCCTTGAATACCACCGTGTTAACCGCCCCAATGCCCCGGGCCTCGTCGGATAATTCATCGAGCAGCGGCAGGATCGCCTGCTTGCATGGGTAGGTAATGTTCAACCCGGTGAACTGCATCAACTCGGCCGCCTTCAGCAGGTCGGGCAGGGCGTCGATGCTCAGTTGCAGTGGCTCCAGATCGATCAGGCGATACAAATAGCGCAGGCCTTGGGCGTCACCTTCCTGCTCATGCAAGGCGGGTGTACGGGAGGCCTGGATGCCTGAGCCGATCAGGCCGGCGAGGATGCGCGGTTTCATCGGGCTCATCCTTTCAACGTGTGGCTGAAATGTTCCAGGGCGAGGTGATAGCCGTGGCTGCCAAACCCGGCGAGTACCGCGGTGGCAATGGGTGAGACAAAGGAATGATGCCGAAACGCCTCGCGCGCATGCACGTTGGATAAATGCACTTCGATCACTGGCACTTCACTGGCAACCAATGCGTCGCGAATCGCCACCGAGGTGTGGGTCCAGGCCGCCGGGTTGATCACGATCCCGGCGCAGCGGGCGCGGGCCCCGTGGATCCAGTCCAGCAATTCGCCTTCGTGGTTGGTCTGGCGGAATTCGATTTTCATGCCTAGTTTTTCGGCGCTGCGGCCACACAGCGCAGCCACGTCGGCCAGGGTTTCATGGCCGTAGGTAGCGGGCTCGCGGGTACCGAGCAGGTTGAGATTGGGGCCGTTGAGTACCAGCACGATCGGCGGCATAGGGAGTGTCTCCACAGTTATTATTGGTTGTGGAGATAAAATGTACTGAATGGTTAATTTGGTCAATTGGTGGCCGCAGATGTGTTCGATTATCGAACTGTTAATCGGTAACGGCGGTTCTCCAGACGCGGCCACGCGCGGTTACAAGACCTTATTCGACGCTTCCTCCTTCGCGACTAACCTGTGAAAAACCTCCCTGATCATGCAGCCGCCTATCGGGCTGCAGGAGGAAAAGTGTTTCCTGACAGAAAATAACCTAACGGATGGGTTACGATGAAAGTAGGGGCTTACAAAGGATATGTGATTGCGGTTTTCCTCAGGGACGAACATTGCCCGCCTCATGTTCATGTCAAGGGAAAGGCATGGGATGCGCGCTTTCGTTTCAGCTTTCTGGATGGACGCGTGGCGTTGTGGGATGTGAACCCCGAACGGTGCCGGCCAGCGGGCGCGATTCTGGAAGGTATTCGCCAGGCCCTCATGCAGCCGCATTATTTGGCGCGGGCGCGCAGGATCTGGTGGCAGAAGCTGCAAACGGTCTGCCTGGAGAACCATTCCTGGGACTGGGATGCTGATGAGGTGGTGCCTGGGTTAGTCATTCGGCGTGGAGTGTATGTGATCGCCAATGCCCGACACGATGTCGTTGGGCAGAGAACCATTTTGAATCTGGTGAGGGCGCCAGGTTGCGTGGAGATTGATTTATGAAAAAAATCGTAAAAGCCAAAGTCTTGCCTGATCTACCGATCACCGAGGCTGATATCGACAAGGCCATCGTACGTGGGCGCAAGCTGAAGCGTTTGTATGCCAATGCCAGTGATGTGCGTTACGCAGACGACTGCATTTCCATCGGCTTCGGCGATGGCTGCCGAATTGTGCTGCCGGTGGCCGGGCTTGCGGAATTCGAAGGGTTTTCTGCTCAGGACTTTCAGCAACTGGAGGTCGGGTTCGGTGGCAAGGCGCTGTGTTGTGAAGCCCGCGACTTGCACGTTTCCATCAGTGGCCTGATTGCTACGAGCCAGCCCTTGATGGACCTGGCTGCAAGCATGGTGGCGTCGCGTAACGGGCGTAAAAGCAGTGCCGCCAAGTCCGCCGCCGCCCGAGCCAATGGCAAGAAGGGCGGCCGGCCACGCAAGGATACGTGAGCGTGTTTAACGCCGGGTCAACAACACGCCGGATTCCATATGGTGCGTCCACGGGAACTGGTCAAACATCGCACACTGGGTAATCCGGTGCGTGTCGTGCAGTTGCGCAATGTTCGCAGCCAGGGTTTCCGGGTTGCAGGAGATGTACAGGATGTTGTCGAAGCGTCGGGTCAGTTCGCAAGTGTCCGGGTCCATGCCCGCGCGCGGCGGGTCGACGAAGACACTCCCGAATTCGTAGCTTTTCAGGTCGATGCCGTGCAGGCGGCGGAACGGGCGCACTTCGTTAAGTGCTTCGGTAAGTTCTTCGGCCGAGAGGCGCACCAGGGTGACGTTATCCACCGCATTTTCATCGAGGTTGCTCAGGGCTGCGTTCACCGAGGTTTTGCTGATTTCGGTGGCCAGTACTTTTCGCACGCGGGTAGCCAACGGCAGGGTGAAGTTGCCGTTGCCGCAATACAGCTCCAACAAATCATCCGGGCGATCACCCAAGGCGTCGTACGCCCAGTTGAGCATCTTCTGGTTCACCGTGCCGTTGGGCTGGGTAAACGCACCTTCCGGTTGGCGATAGCTGAAGGTGCGGCCGCCGACCTCGAGCTTTTCAACCACGTAATCGTGGCCGATAACATCGCGCTTGCCCTTGGAGCGGCCGATGATGCTGACATTCAAGTCGGCAGCGAGCTTGTTCGCCGCAGTGTGCCAATGTTCGTCCAACGGGCGGTGATAACACAGGGTGATCATCGCGTCGCCGGCCAACGTGGTGAGGAACTCCACCTGGAACAGCTTGTGGCTCAGGGCGGCGCTGGCCTGCCAGGCAGCCTTGAGTTGCGGCATCAACTGGTTGATGCGTTGGCTGGCGATGGGGAACGCTTCGATCAGGATCGGCGTGCGTTTGTCGTCCTGGGAAAACATCGCGTAGTGGCGCTCACCACCTTCGCGCCAGAGGCGGAACTCCGCCCGCAGGCGGAAGTTCTGCAACGGCGAATCGAAGACCTGCGGCTCGGGCGCGTCGAAGGGTGCCAACAGGTCACGCAGGCGCGTGACCTTGTCTTGCAGTTGAGCGGTGTAGCGTGTGGCGTCAAAAGTCATGCGTTGAACCAGCCCAGCTTGATCACAAACAGAATCGACAGGATCACCAGCGCCGGGTTCAGCTCACGGTAGCGGCCCGAAAGCAGCTTGATGGCGGTCCAGGCGATGAAACCGAAGGCAATGCCGTTGGCGATGGAGTAAGTGAAGGGCATTGCCAGGGCGGTGATCACCACCGGCGCTGCAACAGTAATGTCATCCCAGTCGATTTCGGCCAGGCCCGAGGTCATCAGCACGGCCACGAACAGCAGCGCCGGTGCGGTTGCGAAAGCCGGAACGCTGGCCGCCAGTGGCGAGAAGAACAGCGCCAGCAGGAACAGGATCGCAACCACCACGGCGGTCAAACCGGTGCGGCCACCGGCACTCACGCCCGCAGCGGATTCGATGTAGCTGGTGGTGGTCGAGGTGCCCAGCAGCGAGCCGGCCATGGCTGCAGTGCTGTCGGCGATCAGCGCACGGCCCATTTTTGGCATGTGGCCATCTTTGCCCATCAGGCCGGCGCGCTTGGCGACGCCGATCAAGGTGCCGGAGTTGTCGAACAGGTCGACGAACAGGAACGCGAAAATCACGCTGACCAGGCCGATATCCAGCGCGCCTTTGATATCCAGCTGCAGGAAGGTCGGGGCCAGGGACGGTGGCATCGACGTCACGCCGCCGAACGGGGTGAAACCCATGGCGATGGACACGATAGTCACCACGAGGATGCCGATCAGTACGGCGCCGCGCACGGCCAGGGCTTCCAGCGCCACGATCAGCGCGAAACCAAGGGTGGCGAGGATCGGTGCCGGTTGCTTCAGGTCGCCCAGGCCGACCATGGTGGCCGGGTTGCTGACCACGATGCCGGCGTTGTGCAGGGCGATCAGCGCCAGGAACAGGCCGATACCGGCCGCAATCGCCGAACGCAGGGGCAGCGGGATGCTGTTGATGATCCACTCACGGATGCGGAAGATCGACAGCAGGAAGAACAACACCGCCGAAATGAATACCGCGCCCAGCGCCACTTGCCAGGTGTGGCCCATGTGCAGGACCACGGTGTAGGTAAAGAAGGCATTGAGGCCCATGCCCGGCGCCAGTGCGATCGGGTAGTTGGCGATCAGGCCCATCACGGTCGAACCGATGGCGGCGGCCAGGCAGGTCGCGACAAACACCGCGCCCTTGTCCATGCCGGTTTCGCCGAGGATGCTCGGGTTCACGAACAGGATGTAGGCCATGGCCAAAAAGGTCGTGATACCCGCGAGAATCTCGGTGCGCACGTTGGTGTTGTGTGCTTTGAGTTGAAACAGCTTTTCCAGCATGCCGGCTCCCTGTGACGCTATTTTGCGTCGTTATTTGTTGACCTCTAAGTCAAAGCACAAACTGCGCCAAGCGCCTGTGGTTTCAGAGAGGATCGGAAAAAGCGGCGCATCATACCAGCAGCCGAAGGCCAATGGCGCATGGGCTTGGTTTTGATGGTTCATGGGCTTGAGGCATACTGCGCCGACGTTTAATACAGGGGCGTTATCAGCATGAAAAAAGCCAACGCCAGCAGTCTAGCTCTGTTCGCCATTATCGGCCTGGGGCTGGCGGCACCGGCTTGGGGCGCGCCTGCACCGGCCTTGAGCGAGGTGCGAGTGTTCAAGGTCGAGTCTGCCGGTTGCGCCGAAACCATCCCGGAGCGAGCAAGCAGTACGCAGATGTGCACGCACCGTGGCCCCACCAAGGTTTCAGTGATGGAAGTCGGTTTGGGCAAAAGCCCGATGGGCCGTTTCGATGGTGCAGAGTTGAACGGGCAACGCACGCCGATCTGCCAGGTGGGCACTATCAGCCAGGCCTGTAATGGTGCGGGCACGGTGATGGGCTACATCTATATATTCGACGTGAATGTCGAAGCGTCAGGCTGGTTCGAGTACAGCAATTCCTCGATCAACGGCGCACAAGCCCCGCTGAAGACGATGCTCAACATCCGCTGATCAATTTCCTTGAACGCTCGATACCCCGGGAAGTCGTACCCCTGAGACGGCGATTTCCCTGAACGCCGCGGATGTATACCAACCCGTGAGGTGTTTATGAGCGCAATTCCCAAGGCGGCGGCCCCTCCCTTCGCCAGCCATTCCATACGCCTGAGCCTCAATGGCCAGGACCGCCAGTTGGACGTGTTGCCCTGGACCACCTTGCTGGATCTGCTGCGCGAGCAACTTGACCTGGTCGGCAGCAAAAAAGGCTGCGACCACGGCCAATGCGGCGCCTGCACCGTGTTGCGTGATGGTAAACGCGTAAACGCCTGCCTGACCCTGGCGGTGATGTGCGACGGCGCCGAACTGACCACTGTTGAAGGGTTGGCCGACGGCGACGTGTTGCACCCGATGCAGCAAGCCTTTATCAAGCATGACGCTTTCCAGTGCGGCTACTGCACCCCCGGCCAGATCTGCTCGGCGATTGGCTTGGCCAATGAGGGCCGTGCCCACGATACCGCGCAAATTCAGGAACTGATGAGCGGCAACCTGTGCCGCTGCGGCGCCTATAGCAATATCCGCGATGCCATAGAAGAAGCCTTGCCCGCCTGCCGCACAAAGGGAGGTGAGCAATGAACCCCTTCCAGTACAGCAAGCCGGTCGATGTGCACGAAGCGGTGCACCTGAGCAGTGCGGCGTCGCGCTTCATTGCCGGTGGCACCAACCTGCTGGACCTGATGAAAGAAAACATCAGCCGCCCCGAACACCTGATCGACATCACCGGCCTGCCGCTTCACGGCATTGAAGAGACCGCTGAAGGCGGCTTGATGATCGGTGCCTTGGTGAGCAATGCCGACCTGGCGTGGCACCCTTTGATCGAACAGCGTTACCCGTTGCTGTCCCAGGCCATCCTCGCCGGCGCTTCACCGCAATTGCGCAATATGGCCAGCACCGGCGGCAACCTGTTGCAGCGCACCCGTTGCTATTATTTCTATGACGCCAGCGTGCCCTGCAACAAGCGCGAACCGGGCAGTGGCTGCCCGGCGCGCACCGGCTTGAACCGTATCCATGCGATTCTCGGCGCCAGCGAGCACTGTGTGGCCACGCACCCCTCGGACATGTGTGTGGCCCTGGCGGCCCTGGCGGCACGAGTTCACGTGGAAGGGCGTGGCGGGGCGCGGGTCATCGAATTTGCGGACTTCCATCGACTGCCCGGCGATACGCCGCAGCGCGACAACTTGCTGGCCGATGATGAGCTGATAACCGCCATCGAGCTGCCCGCCGACGACTTGGCCAATCACAGCCATTACCTGAAAATTCGCGACCGTGCGTCTTACGCGTTCGCCTTGGTGTCCGTCGCCGCTGCCCTGGAGCTGGACGGTGACACCATCGTCGATGCCCGCCTGGCCCTCGGCGGTGTGGCCCACAAACCGTGGCGCGACCGCGCAGTGGAAGTCACGCTGATCGGTCAGTCCGTCAGTCGCGAAACCTTCAGTAACGTCGCCGACGCCTTGCTGCAAGACGCCGAGCCGCTGGAGCACAACGCCTTCAAGGTCAAGCTGGCGCGCCGCGCAATCATTCGCGCCCTCAGCGACGCTGCCATCGCAGGAGAACGGTCATGACGGCTATCGGTAAACCCTTGGACCGTGTTGACGGTCTGCTTAAGGTCACAGGTCAAGCACGGTATGCCGGTGAGTTTCCCGGCCAGGGCTTGCTTCACGCCAGCGTGGTCTCCAGCACCATCGCCAAAGGCCGGGTCGTCAGGATCGATGCCTCCAAAGCCCTGGCGCTGCCGGGTGTGGTCATGGTGCTTGATCACCTCAACCGGCCGAAACTCGCCAGCTACGATGACGCGTTCGCCGATGCCGATGCGGCGGACGGCTCGCCGTTTCGTCCGTTGTATAACGACCGCGTGCTCTACAGTGGCCAGCCATTGGCACTGGTGGTCGCCGACAACCTTGAGTTGGCACGGCATGCCGGTTCGCTGGTGCAGATCGAGTACGCAAGCGAAGCCTTTGAAACCGACTTGCTGGCCATGCAGGAACAGGCGTACCCATCGCCGCAAACGCCGCCCGGGCCCCGCGGTAACTTCCAGGCTGAATGGGCCGCAGCTGCCGTCAACCTCGATGTGCACTACAGCACGCCCATCGAACACCACAACCCGATGGAGCCCCACGCCAGCACCGTGCTGTATCAGCCGGACGGCACCCTGCATATCCACGACAAGACCCAAGGCCCGCAGAACTGCCAGGCGTACGTGCAAAAAGTCTTTGGTCTGGATAAAAGCCAGGTGCGCATCTTCGCTGCGTTCGTCGGTGGCGCCTTCGGTTCGGGCCTGCGCCCGCAATACCAGTTGCCGCTGGCGGTGATGGCGGCATTGGCGCTCAAGCGCTCGGTACGCGTCACGCTCACCCGGCAACAGATGTTCACGTTCGGCTACCGGCCGCGCACCTTGCAGCGTTTGCAGATGGGCGCCGCTGCCAACGGCCGCCTGCTGGCGTTAGGGCATACCGCGATTGGCCAGACTTCCCGCTTCGAAGACTTCAGTGAACACGTGGTGGAATGGAGCGGCATGCTCTACCACTGCGACAACGTGCAGCTGACTTACAAACTGGTGCCTCTGGACGTATTTACCCCGCTGGACATGCGCGCGCCGGGCGCTGCGCTGGGGGTGATCGGCCTGGAGTGCGCCATGGATGAACTGGCCTGCGCCTTGGGCATCGACCCGGTGCAACTGCGGCTGATCAACTATGCCGAGCGTAACCAGAACGAGGACAAACCCTGGTCCAGCAAAGCCTTGCGCGAGTGTTACAGCGAAGGCGCCGAGCGCTTCGGCTGGGCCCAGCGCAACCCGGAACCGCGCAGCATGCGCGACGGTAACCAGTTGATCGGCTGGGGCATGGCCGGTGGTGTGTGGGAAGCCATGCAGATGAAGGCCAGCGCCAAGGCGCGGATCGATGCGAAGGGCCAATTGACGGTGAGCAGCGCCACCACCGATATCGGCACCGGCACTTATACGGTCATGACCCAGATTGCCGCCCAGGCCAGCGGCGTGGCGATGGCGGATATCCGCTTTTTACTGGGGGATTCGTCGTTGCCCACCGCGCCGTTGCAGGGCGGCTCGTTTACCGTGTCGTCCGTGGGCACCGCCGTGCAGCAAGCGTGCGAAGCGTTGACCGGCAAGCTGCTGGCCATTGCCCGGCAAACTTACCCGGTCTTCAAGGATGCAGAAACCGTACGCTTTGAAGATGGCCAGTTGCACACCGGTGACGTGAGTGTGTCGTTGGCACAATTGGTCAAGGACAGTGGCGAGGAGGCCTTGGAAGTCCAGGTCGACAGCGAGCCGGATAAAAAGCGTCAAGGCTATGCGAGCGCTACCCACTCGGCGGTGTTTGTCGAAGTTCAGGTAGACGAAGACCTGGGCACGATCAAGGTGCGTCGTGTGGTCAGCGCCATTGCGGCCGGGCGCGTGGTCAACCCGAAGATGGCGCGCAGCCAGATTCTCGGCGGTGTGGTGTGGGGCATTGGTATGGCACTGCATGAAGAAACCCAGACCGACCATCAGTTGGGCCGCAACATGAACCACAGCCTGGCTGAGTATCACATCCCGGTGAATGCCGATATCGGCGACATTGATGTGATTTTTGTCGAAGAACATGACGAAATCGTCAACGCGCTGGGGTCCAAGGGCGTGGGCGAGATCGGCATTGTCGGGGTGGCGGCAGCGGTCGCCAATGCGATTTATCACGCCACCGGGAAACGGGTACGGGACTTTCCCATAACCCTGGACAAGGTGCTTTAACGCAAACCTTCACACCGTCGAAGATCAAAAGGTGCGAGCGGGCTTGCTCGCGACTGCGGTGCATCAGTCACTCCATTAGGTGACTGACACTCTGCATTCGCGAGTAAGCTCGCTGCCACCTTTGCTGCATTCCAGCATCAAATTCGGTGGTGGGGCTTAGACTTTGGCCTCTTCCACCGGCACATGCATGCGGTCGCGGTTGGCCAGGGACGGGAACAGCTTGATCCACACGCCCGTCACCAGCAGCGTCCCCACCCCGCCCATGACCACGGCGGGCACGGTGCCGAACCAGTGGGCGGTGATGCCGGATTCGAACTCGCCCAACTGATTTGAAGCGCCAATAAACAGCCCGTTGACCGCACTCACGCGCCCGCGCATTTCATCGGGGGTTTCCAGCTGAACAAAGGAGGCGCGGATCACCATACTGATCATGTCCGCCGCGCCGAGCACCACCAGCACCGCCAGGGAAAACCAGAACGAAGTCGACAGGCCGAACGCAATGGTTGCCACGCCGAACACGCCCACAGCGGTAAACATCACGCGACCGACCTGGCGGTCCACCGAGAACCGCGCCAGCCACAGCGACATCAACAACGCGCCCACCGCCGGTGCCGAACGCAGCAGGCCCAGGCCCCAGGCGCCGGTCAGCAGGATGTCTTTGGCAAACACCGGCAGCAACGCCGTGGCACCGCCCAGCAGCACAGCGAACAAGTCGAGGGAGATGGCACCGAGGATGTCCGGCCGGCTGCGGATAAAGCGAATCCCGGCCAGCAACGAGTCGAGAGTAGCCTTGGCTTTGTTCAGCGGGGTCTGGCGGGCAGGCAGGTTGAGGGTCAGCACGCAGGCAATCAAGTACAGCGCTACGGTGGGGCCATACACCCACACGCTGCCAAATGCATACAGCAAGCCGCCCAACGCCGGCGCGACAATGGTGGCCAGTTGCTGCGCTGATTGCGACGAGGCCACGGCCCGCGGAAACAGCGCGCTGGGCACGATGCTCGGCAGTAGCGCCTGGGTAGTGGGCATTTCAAACGAACGTGCGGCGCCGAGCAGGAAGGCCAGGATAAAGATCATTTCGCGGGTGACGCTGCCGGTCAGGCCACCCATGGCCAGCGACAACGCAATCAGTGCCTGCACGGTTTGGCAGATCGCGGCAACCTTGCGCCGTTCATAGCGATCGGCCACGTGCCCGGTATGTAACATGAACAGCACGCGCGGTATGAATTCCACCAGGCCGACCAACCCCAGGTCCAGCACATTGCCGGTCAGTTGGTAGAGGTTCCAGCCGATGGCCACGGTGAGCATCTGGAAGCCGCTGGCGGTAAAAATCCGCGCCAGCCAGAACGCAATGAAAGGGCGGTGGTGACGCAACAGCAACGCAGGTTCACTAGGCATCGGGAATACGGGTTCGGAACGGAGAGAGCAACGAGGTTAGCATCAAGCTGTAACAAATAGTTGCAAGGGTTTGCTGGGCGTCAGGCTGAGACAAGCTGTCACGCGGCAAAAGACCACGCCGTCCTACAGCCAAAATGGGACTACTCTTTCAGCAATGCTTGATCCAGATCAAAACCGGCCCCGGGTTTGTTCTGGCGGCCGCAAGGCCAGACTCCCTGCGAGATGGGTAAAAAAAGAAACGAATTGAAATTCGCCACACTCCATATCCGTGGGGGCAGTGGGTGCAGGCTCCCAGCCAGCAGCCGGTATTACCTGACAGAGGAAAACTTATGTTCGGTTTGGAGGCGCTAGATCTCGCCCGAATTCAATTCGCGTTCACCATCTCGTTCCACATCCTGTTCCCGGCGATCACCATCGGCCTGGCGAGTTACCTTGCGGTGCTGGAAGGCTTGTGGCTCAAGACCCACAACGACACCTACCGTGACCTCTACCATTTCTGGTCGAAGATCTTTGCCGTCAACTTCGGCATGGGCGTGGTCTCCGGGTTGGTCATGGCCTACCAGTTTGGCACCAACTGGAGCCGCTTCTCCGACTTTGCCGGTGCCGTTACCGGGCCATTGCTCACCTATGAGGTGCTGACAGCCTTCTTCCTCGAGGCCGGTTTCCTCGGGGTGATGCTGTTCGGCTGGAACAAGGTCGGGCGCAAACTGCACTTCTTTGCCACGGTGATGGTGGCTGTCGGTACGTTGATCTCGACCTTCTGGATCCTGTCGTCGAACAGTTGGATGCAGACGCCCCAGGGCTTCGAAATCGTTGACGGCCGCGTGATACCCACCGATTGGTTCGCTGTTGTCTTCAACCCTTCATTCCCGTATCGCCTGGCGCACATGGCCACGGCGGCGTTCGTTGCAACGGCGTTCTTTGTCGGTTCCTCGGCGGCCTGGCACTTGCTGCGCGGCAAGGACAACCCGGCGATTCGCACTATGTTGTCGATGGCGATGTGGATGGCCTTGATCGTCGCGCCTATCCAGGCGGTGATTGGCGACTTCCATGGCCTGAACACGCTCAAGCATCAGCCGGCGAAGATCGCCGCGATTGAGGGTCACTGGGAAAATATCGGCAACGAGCCGACGCCGCTGATCCTGTTCGGCTGGCCGGACATGAAAGCCGAGAAAACCAAATACGCGGTCGAAATCCCGTACCTGGGCAGCCTGATCCTCACCCACTCGCTGGACAAGCAGGTGCCGGCGCTCAAGGAGTTCCCACCGGAGGACCGTCCCAACTCGACCATCGTGTTCTGGTCGTTCCGGGTCATGGTCGGCCTGGGCTTCCTGATGATCTTCACCGGTTTGTTCAGCCTGTGGCTGCGCCGGGGCGACAAGATGTACACGTCGAGGCCGTTCCTCTACCTGGCGTTGTGGATGGGGCCATCCGGCCTGATCGCGATTCTCGCCGGCTGGTTCACCACCGAAATCGGCCGTCAGCCGTGGGTGGTCTACGGGTTGATGCGCACCGCGGATGCATCCTCCGGGCATAGCCTGGCGCAGATGACGATTACCCTGGTGTTGTTCGTGGTGGTGTACTTCGCGCTGTTCGGCGCCGGGTTGGGCTACATGATGCGCCTGGTGCGCAAAGGGCCTCAGACCCACGAGGGCTCCGAGCCAACCCATGGTGGCCCTGGGCAAAAACGCACACCGGCCCGTCCGTTGTCTGCGGCCGATGACGGCAGCGATGACGACCACACTCACATCCAGCACAAGGGGAATTGAGATGGGTATTGATCTTCCGCTGATCTGGGCCGTGATCATCATCTTCGGCATCATGATGTACGTGGTCATGGACGGCTTTGACCTGGGCATCGGTATTCTCTTCCCGTTTATCCCCGGCAAAGTCGACCGTGATGTGATGATGAACACCGTCGCCCCGGTTTGGGACGGCAACGAAACCTGGCTGGTCCTGGGGGGCGCGGCGTTGTTCGGCGCGTTCCCGCTGGCCTATTCAGTGGTGTTGTCGGCGTTGTACCTGCCGCTGATCCTGATGCTGATCGGGCTGATCTTCCGGGGCGTGGCCTTCGAGTTCCGCTTCAAGGCCAAGGACGATAAACGTCACCTCTGGGACAAGGCGTTTATCGGCGGCTCCATCGCCGCGACGTTCTTCCAGGGCGTGGCATTGGGGGCATTTATCGACGGTATTCCGGTGGTCAATCGCCAGTTCGCCGGCGGCTCACTCGACTGGGCCACACCGTTCACGATGTTCTGCGGCGTGGCCCTGGTGGTCGCGTATGCCTTGCTCGGTTGCACCTGGCTGATCATGAAGACCGAAGGCAAGTTGCAGGAACAGATGCACAACCTGGCGCGGCCGTTGGCTTTCGTGGTGTTGGCGGTGATCGGTATCGTCAGCCTGTGGACGCCGCTGGCGCACCCGGAAATCGCCTCGCGCTGGTTCACGCTGCCGAACCTGTTCTGGTTCCTGCCGGTGCCGATCCTGGTGCTGGTGACCATGTACGGTTTGATCCGCGCAGTGGCGCGTAATGCCCATTACACACCGTTCCTGCTGACACTGGTGTTGATCTTCCTTGGCTACAGCGGCCTGGGGATCAGCCTGTGGCCAAACATCATTCCACCGTCCGTCTCGATCTGGGACGCCGCCGCGCCGCCGCAAAGCCAGGGCTTCATGCTGGTGGGCACGCTGTTCATCATCCCGTTTATCCTGGGTTACACCTTCTGGAGCTATTACGTGTTCCGCGGCAAGGTCACCCACGAAGACGGTTATCACTAGGAGGGTCGTAACATGCCCGGCAAACCTACGTTGCACGAGATCGAACAGGCCGAGAAGCAGCCGTTATGGCGGCGCCTGGGGTGGCTGGCGATGATTTGGACCGGCAGTGTGCTGGCCCTGTTCGTCGTGGCCAGCCTGATGCGTATGTTCATGAGCGCGGCCGGCCTGACGACTCACTGACATCCCGTTCCGGGCCTCGCGGCCCGGTTTTCAACCCTGCCTTTTGCGAGAAAGGCGGGGTTTTTTATTTGCGCGCTTTGAGAATCACGAATTTCGGCGTGGCAGCCACTTGCTCGACGCCACGGAATAAACGCGCCAACTTGCTGTGATAGCCCAGGTGGCGGTTCCCCACGATGTAAAGCGCGCCGCCGACCACCAAGGCCTCACGGGCCTGCTGGAACATGCGCCAGGCAAGGAAGTCGCCGACCACCTGTTGCTGGTGGAACGGCGGGTTGCACAGCACCACGTCCAGGGACTGCGGTTCCTGGCCGGCGAGGCCATCAGCAGCGCGAACGACCACCTCTCGCGGGCCAAGTGCCGCCTGCCAATTATCGAGCGCCGACTGCACGGCCATATAGGATTCATCCACTAGCGTGTACTGCGCGTCGGGGTTTTGCAGTGCACTGGCAATCGCCAACACGCCGTTGCCGCAGCCCAGGTCGGCGACGCGAGCGCTGCCGAGGTTTTTCGGCAGGTGCGGGAGGAAGGCGCGGGTCCCGATGTCCAGGCCTTCACGGCAGAACACGTTGGCGTGGTTACGCAACTCGATGGCTGGTGTGTCCAAGGCGTAGCGGGTGGGGTAGGGCGAGGCGGCGACCGGGCGATCTTCAACGCTGGCGATCAGCAGCCGGGCTTTTTTGACCGCAAGCGAAGCGTGCATCGGCCCGATGTAGCGCTCAAGCAGCTCGCCTGCGGCGCGTGGCAGGTGCTTGATCATAGCGCCGGCGATGACCTCGGCGCCCGGCGCCAACTGCCCCTGTAGACGAATCAGTTGCTCTTCCAGCAAAGCCAGGGTTTTCGGCACGCGGATCAGCACGCGGTCGAACGGCCCGCTCGGCACCTGGCTGGCGGGGACGAATGCCACTGCATCAAACGCCTTGCCGTTGCGCACCAGGTTTTTCTCCAGGCCCTGGGCTGCCAGAAACGAGTCGCCGCTGGACGTCACCTGAACCTTGCCTGCTAGGCTGACCGCCAAAGCCCCGAAGCTGTCATTGAGCACCAGTACGCGGGTGACGGCGCCATGCTGCTGTTCGGCCAGGTAGCCGAGCAGATACTCGTCGGCGGCATCGAAAGCCTGCAGCGGGTCATTGTGTTGCTCTGGCTGGCGGATCAGATCGAGTTGGGCGAAGGGACTGTCAAGCAGGGGCATGGCGGGGGAGGCTCTGGGTCAACGATGGGCGGCGGCGGGTGTGGGCCACCGGCGGAACTGGCGGTGTGAACGGCAACTGAGTGGACGGCGAGGCGGCACGGAGGCGCAGCTTCAACACTCAGAATAGCCCGTAAATGTTACTTTTTTTTCGCAGGGATTACATGCGGTGTTTGTACGCCGGTTAAAACAGGCCTGCTTTCGAGGCACAGAGCACGGCGGCGATCTTGTTATTCACGCCCAGTTTTTTCAGGCAACTGCTGATATGAAAGCCCACAGTCCGTTCTGACAGGCACAGGATGGTGGCAATGTCCGACGCCGTCTTGCCCATGGCTGACCATTTGAGGATTTCCGTTTCCCGTGGGGTCAATTTGCAAGGCGGCGTAATACTCGGTTTATCAGCATATTTTTGTGCCACGGCCGCGTGCAATACGTGACACAGCCACAGTGTCTGGCCAGCTTTCTCGTAAAGCTCTTGCGGACTGACTTCGCCGCTGCTTCGGCCCAGGGTCAGCATGCTGAACACGCCCTGGAAGTCGTGTACTGCCTGGGTCCAACCAAAATTCACGCCAAACGACTGGGCCAACGACCATAAGTGTGGCGTGGTGCTAAAGGTTTTTTCGTCCCACACAATAGGTAGGACGCTACGTTTGCAGTGGGCTACTACCGGGTCTATGTCAAAGAAATTCGCTTGTTTGTAGACGCTGTTCCATTCGTTTGGATAGTTGTTTAAGTGCACCGGTTTAGTTTGATGGGTAGGTTGTAGAGAACTCATCGTAAATGAGCAATATTCAAAGTCGAGTTCATAGGTGTGATTCACGACCATCTCATAAATAGTGGTGATCTTGTTCTCGCCTTCGAGTTTGGGAATCCTCGTGTTGCGCCAGTTGACCATCGGTAACTCTCCATGAATGTCGTTGTTGCCCGGGCACTTCCTGGCTCCCAATGAGGCACGCAAAGGAGTGTAGGATAAAGGCTACGTAGTAAGGTGAAAAAAATGTCATCCGGCGGTGGTCTTTACACTTCTTAAACTTGTACAGTAATTAAGCTTTTGTGTAAGTTCGCAGGTGCGTAATAAAAATGCTTGGGTTTTAACGGGTTGCAGATGATGCTGTATTGATATTACTTAGGATGGCTGTGTCATCTAATGGCATATAGAGCGTGGGGAAATAGCTAAATGATTAGTTAGGGTCTAATGCCTTCCCCGCGTTTAACTGTCACTGCAATGTAATAGTCTTACTATTTCTCTGTCTGTAAACATCGGGCTAACGGTAATGCCAGTACAAACCAACGGTGTTTCCTTGCGCGACTTTGGGGGACACTAGGGTTCCTGTTGAACGGAGCCCCCTATGACGGCCAGTGCTGAGAAATTTACCCGCCAGACGTTGCTCGACGTGCAATCGCTGACGCCTAGCCTGTTTACCCTGCGCACCACGCGCGATCCGGGCTTTCGGTTTACCGCCGGCCAGTTTGTGCGCCTGGGGGTGAGCAAGGCGGACGGGAGTACCGTATGGCGTGCTTACTCCATCGTGTCTTCGCCGTTTGACGAGCACCTGGACTTCTTCTCTATTGTTGTTCCGGGTGGTGAATTCACCAGTGAACTGAGCCGCCTTCAGGTGGGTGACACCTTGATGGTGGAGCGCCAGGCCACAGGCTTCCTGACCCTGAACCGCTTTGTGGACGGGCGCGACCTGTGGCTGCTGGGCACTGGTACCGGGGTGGCACCGTTTTTGTCGATCCTGCAGGATTTCGAGGCCTGGGAGAAATTCGAGCGTATCGTGCTGGTGTACAGCGCCCGCGAGGCCAAAGAGCTTGCCTATCAGCAACTGATTGCCGCGTTGGGCGAGCGAGAGTACCTGGCCGAATACGCCCATAAACTCGTCTACATCCCCGTCGTGACGCGTGAACAGCATCCCGGGGCGCTGAACGGGCGCATTACCACGCTGATCGAGAATGGCGAACTGGAACGCGCGGCCGGCGTCGAGCTGACCCCGGAATTCTCCCGCGTGCTGATTTGTGGCAACCCGCAGATGGTCGACGACACACGCCAACTGCTCAAACAACGCGACATGCAACTGAGCCTGAGCCGGCGCCCAGGGCAAGTGGCGGTGGAAAACTATTGGTAATAAAAAAGGCGCCTGCAATAGGCGCCTTTCTGGATCCGCCGGTTTAAAGCGGCTTGTCGTTCTGAGCCTTGAGCAGATCACGGATCTCGGTCAGCAAGGCTTCCTCTTTGCTCGGCGTTGGCGGCAGGGTCGGCGCCACAGCCTCTTCACGCTTGAGGCGGTTGATCGCCTTCACGCCCATGAAGATCGCAAACGCGATGATCACGAAATCGATGATGCTTTGGATGAATTTGCCGTACGCCAATACCACGGCCGGCGCACTGCCTTGCGCCGCCTTGAGTTGCACGGCCAGGTCAGCGAAGTCCACGCCACCGATCAGCAGACCGATGGGTGGCATCACCACGTCGCCTACAAACGAGGAAACAATCTTGCCGAAGGCCGCACCGATGATGATACCGACGGCCATATCGACCACATTACCTTTGACCGCGAAGGCCTTGAACTCACTGATCACGCCCATAGGTTATTCCTTGTTACAGATGAGAAGGGTGGAGGTCAGTGTAATTCAGTCGCAGGCGGCTTGCCCGAAACAACCGTTAACACTGTCAATTTTTATCGACACATTTAACCGCAAATAGTTTGCAAAGTGCCACCAATCGCGCGCGAAATACCGCTTGTTTCAGTGGGTTACCAGATTTTTTTCTTAATCGTGCTGGTGGTGTTTTTCTATTTATCTTCTGACTCGCAGGTCACTAGCCTCTGGCAAGCACAACTGAATGTGCACGAAAAAAACCAGAGGACACCTCGATGAATACTCCAATGAGCCGCGGGCCGGTTTCAGCGCGCTACGCGTTGGCACTGGTGACCGCCAGCCTGCTTTCCCTCTCTGTACAAGCCGCCAACCTGACCCGCGATAACGGCGCTGCCGTGGGGGACAACCAGAACTCACAAACGGCCGGCGCCAATGGTCCGGTGCTGTTGCAGGACGTGCAGCTTATTCAAAAACTGCAGCGCTTTGACCGTGAGCGCATCCCCGAGCGTGTGGTACATGCCCGCGGCACGGGCGCCCACGGCACCTTCACCGTCACCGACAACCTCAGCGACCTGACCAAAGCCAAGGTCTTCGCTGCAGGTGAGGCGACACCGGTGTTCGTGCGCTTCTCGGCCGTGGTCCACGGCAACCACTCTCCGGAAACCCTGCGTGACCCGCGCGGCTTCGCCACCAAGTTCTACACCGCTGAAGGTAACTGGGACCTGGTTGGGAATAACTTCCCGACGTTCTTCATCCGTGACGCCATTAAGTTCCCAGACATGGTTCACGCGTTCAAACCCGACCCACGCACTAACCTGGACGACGACTCCCGTCGGTTTGACTTCTTCTCCCATGTCCCCGAGTCCACCCGCACGCTGACCGAGTTGTACTCCGACTCCGGCACCCCGGCCAGTTATCGGGAAATGGACGGCAATGGCGTACATGCCTACAAGTTGATCAACGCCAAAGGCGAAGTGCACTACGTCAAGTTCCACTGGAAAAGCCTGCAAGGCATCAAGAACCTTGATCCCAAGCAAGTTACCGAGGTGCAAGGGCGTGACTACAGCCACATGACCAATGACTTGGTAACCCACATCAACAAGGGCGACTTCCCCAAGTGGGACCTGTATGTGCAAGTGCTTAAGCCCGAGGACTTGGCCACGTTCGATTTCGACCCACTGGACGCCACCAAGATCTGGCCGAACGTACCGGAGCGTAAAGTCGGGCAGATGGTGTTGAACCGCAACCCGGCGAATGTCTTCCAGGAAACCGAGCAGGTGGCCATGGCCCCGGCCAACCTGGTGCCGGGCATCGAGCCGTCGGAAGACCGTTTGCTGCAAGGCCGGGTGTTCTCCTACGCCGACACCCAGATGTACCGCCTGGGGGCGAATGCCCTGCAACTGCCGATCAACGCACCCCGTGTCACCGTCAACAACGGTAATCAGGACGGCGCGATGAATTTCGGTAAAACCACCACCGGCGTGAACTACCAGCCAAGCCGCCTGTTACCGCGCGAAGAGCCGCAAACTGCGCGCTACAGCCAGTCGGCGCTGTCAGGTAGCACCCAGCAGGCGAAGATCCAGCGTGAGCAGAACTTCAAGCAGGCCGGGGATTTATACCGCTCCTACACCAAGAAAGAGCGTCAGGACCTGATCGAAAACTTCGGCGGCTCCCTGGCAACGACGGATGATGAAAGCAAGCACATCATCCTGTCGTTCCTCTATAAAGCCGACCCGGAGTACGGCACCGGCGTGACCAAGGTCGCTAAAGGTGACCTGGCGCGCGTTAAAGCGCTGGCAGAAAAACTGACTGACTGACGTTGGTTCCGGTCGACGCCCTGACCAGGGTGTCGGCCCCTGTTAGGAGAAAACCCGTGCGTATCTCTCTCGGTTTACTGATGGCAATGCTTGCCTTCGTCGTCCATGCCGAGTCCCCGGACCCGGTCGCGCTCAAGGCGCAGTTGCAGGACTACTACTTCGACGCCGCGCGCCGTGGCGATGTCGATATGCTCAACACCTTCATTGAGTCCGGCTACAGCCTCAACACCCAGGACGAAAAGGGCTACACCGCACTGATCCTTGCCGCCTACCACGGCCAGGGCTCTTTCGTGGAGCGCCTGCTCAATGCGGGCGCCGACGCCTGCGTGCAGGACAAACGCGGCAACACCGCGTTGATGGGGGCAATCTTCAAAGGTGAGTTGAAAATCGCCCAGCGCCTGCTGGCCACCGACTGCAACCCCGACCAGCGCAACGGCGCGGGGCAGACCGCCGCCATGTACGCCGGGCTGTTCAAGCGCATTGAGTTGATGGATGAATTAAAAGCCAAAGGCGCCGACCTCAACGCCGAGGACCCGATCGGCAACAGTGCTTCACGATTAGCCAGTGGTGAAATCCGGACCCCGGCGCCGCGCTGAGCTATCATCGCGGTTTTTCGGTTGGAGGTTCTCAAATGGCAAAGGCCAAGCGCATGTACGGCTGCACGGAGTGCGGCGCGACCTTTCCCAAGTGGGCCGGCCAATGCTCCGAGTGTGGCGCGTGGAACACCCTGACTGAAACCATGATCGAAAGCGGCGGCGCCGCAGCCCCCACTGGCCGAGCCGGCTGGACCGGGCAGCAGGCGCAGATCAAGACCTTGGCCGAAGTCAGCGTCGAAGAGATCCCGCGTTTCTCCACGGCGTCCGGTGAGCTGGACCGCGTGCTCGGCGGTGGCCTGGTGGACGGTTCGGTGGTGCTGATCGGGGGCGACCCCGGCATCGGTAAATCGACCATCCTGTTGCAAACCCTGTGCAGCATCGCCAGTCGCATGCCGGCGCTGTATGTCACCGGCGAAGAATCCCAACAGCAAGTGGCCATGCGCGCGCGTCGCCTGGGCCTGCCCCAGGATCAACTGCGGGTGATGACCGAAACCTGCATCGAAAGCATCATCGCCACGGCGCGTATCGAAAAACCCAAGGTCATGGTGATCGACTCGATCCAGACGATTTTCACCGAGCAGTTGCAGTCGGCACCGGGCGGCGTATCCCAGGTGCGTGAGAGCGCGGCGCTGCTGGTGCGGTATGCCAAGCAAAGCGGCACGGCGATCTTCCTGGTCGGCCACGTGACCAAAGAAGGCGCGCTGGCCGGGCCACGGGTGCTTGAGCATATGGTCGACACGGTGCTGTATTTCGAAGGCGAATCCGATGGCCGCTTGCGTTTGCTGCGGGCCGTGAAGAACCGCTTTGGCGCGGTCAATGAGTTGGGCGTGTTTGCCATGACCGACCGGGGGTTGAAAGAAGTCTCCAACCCGTCAGCCATTTTTCTCACCCGCGCCCAGGAAGAAGTGCCGGGAAGTGTGGTGATGGCGACGTGGGAAGGCACTCGCCCGATGTTGGTGGAAGTGCAGGCGCTGGTGGATGACAGCCACTTGGCCAACCCGCGCCGGGTCACCCTCGGCCTGGATCAGAACCGCCTGGCGATGTTGCTCGCTGTGCTCCACCGTCACGGCGGTATTCCCACCCATGACCAGGACGTCTTCCTCAACGTGGTCGGCGGGGTCAAGGTGCTGGAAACCGCCTCCGACCTGGCGTTGATGGCGGCGGTGATGTCCAGCCTGCGCAATCGCCCGCTGCCCCATGACTTGCTGGTATTCGGCGAAGTCGGCCTGTCGGGCGAGGTACGCCCGGTGCCGAGTGGCCAGGAGCGCCTGAAAGAAGCGGCCAAGCACGGTTTCAAACGCGCGATCGTGCCCAAGGGCAATGCGCCGAAGGAATCGCCGCCGGGCTTGCAGGTCATTGCAGTCACGCGCCTGGAGCAGGCGCTGGATGCGCTGTTCGAATAACCGTGGAGCAATCAGGGATGAACGCAATGCAACAGACCCATCGTTGGGGGGTATGTGCCCTGTTCGTGGCCTTGCTCGGGTTGCCGGGCATTGCCTGGGCTGAGTCGGCCCCACTGCCGGCCGGTTACCGCCTGGCCCAGAAGTTGGCGACGGAAGACGGCAGCGTGTTGCAGGTGCTGGAAGACCAGCGCATCAGCGCGCAGTTGCACAAGGACAGTTGGGGCAATGGCCTGGATGAGGACTCGTTTGACGAGCCCGGCGATCTGGTGGAGAACCCGTTGCTCAACGCTCAGGTACGTTTGCTGTCGGCGTCCGGCGCTGTGCTGGCGCACGACGACCTTGGCTACCCCTTGGCCAAGGTCAAGAAGGCCCCGCTTAAAGGCCTGCCGGACACGGTGTACTTTTTGAGCATCGACCAGACGGCGCCGATGGGCAGTTACAGCGGCCCGGCGACTCAGTTGCTGCTGCCGGCCAAACAGCAACTCAAACCAATGAGCTATAAGGGTGCGGACGGTAAGGTCGAGCCGCTGACCCTGGCCCAGACCGGCAAAGCCGCCTGGCAGATCGCCACGCCAGCCGCCGGCGGTACGGATGAGTTACTGCAGGTCTCGTCCTTTATGGACGGTGACGGCGACGATGATTTCGCAACCCGCTACACGACCTATCGTTTTATCGATGGGCAATGGCAGGCCGTGTCGCGTCAGAAGGCGGGTTATTGGGACACGGAAAGCGACTTCCCCCCGAGTGCCGCGTTTCCCTGAGTGCCGTTTTTCCGTGAGAGAGTCACTACCAGAAGATCATTTTCAACGCCAAGGCAATCACGACTACGTTGAAAGCGCTTTCCATCCACTTATCGCCTTTCTGTAGAGCAAACTTGGCGCCCGCATTGGCGCCAAATAGCGTGCCTATGATCAGGCAACACCCGTACTGCCAATTAATGATTCCGCTGACACCGAATATTATTAACGAGCCGACTGAGAGGATGAGGCCACCCACCTTACGCGTGCCAATTGACTCACTGATCGTTTTTTTAAAAAATATAATATACAAATAAGTTGATAACTTGGCCTGCCCGCCGAACAGGCCGCCGATCATGCCGACGGGAATAAACAGGATATAACCGCAAAAGCGTCTGAGCGAAGAAGGGGCCGTCTTCGGCGAGTGGGGCTTCCTGATGAGTGAAAGCCCCACCAGTAGCAGTGTCAGGCCGCCAATGATTTTATGCAGCAGCGCCGGATCTATTTGCACGAGCAGACTTGCACCGACCAAGGCGCCAGCCAACCCAAGTGCGGCGGCCGGGGCCGCTAACCTGTAATCCACTTTTCCATTGTTATGAAAGTGTCTTAATCCGGCAAACATCGTCCCTACCGAAGCCAGGCGGGCTGTCGCTATCGACGCCTGTGGGGATATCCCGAGCCAGATCATCACCGGCACTGTTAGAAATACACTGCCGCCGGTATTGGTGCCGATAAAACCCGTCATAACGCCCAGTACGACCAACCCTGCGCCTATCAGCCACTCATGCTCAATCATATTGAAAGACCTGCATCCCTGATGGCGTGCATTAATTGTTATTCGTTCAAGTAGAGGGGGTCTACCCAATGGTAGCAATTGCGGTCCCTGCTATTAGCGGTTAGATGCAGTTTTGCGGTGTGCACAAAGCTATATTCACCAATGATCGGACGACGGCGATCAAAGGTGTCGCCCATCGCTTTTGAAACAAGACTACTGAGTTTTAATACCTTTTGGCTTTTGCCACTGCACAATATTGAATTGAAATAAGATTTGTAATCAGTAGACATGTCTCAGTGATACCGCAGCGTTCGCCGATGCCATTCACGGTGCACGACACAAAGGTAGCGCCTGCTTCGATGGATGCCAGTGTATTTGCCATTGCCAAACCTCTGTCATCATGGAAATGCACTTCTAAGTCAACGTTGGGTAATGCCTGTTTAATCAGCTGAACGGTGGATCGAACCTTGAAAGGCTCACAAATGCCCAGTGAGTCGGCATAACATATGCGGTCGGCGCCGGCGGCTTCGGCGATTTTATAGGTTTCAATCAAGGCTGCCAGATCAGTTCTTGAGGCATCCTCAATGGTGTATCGCACGTTCAGCCCTAGCGATTTAGCATATAGGATGCTGCGCCTGACAAGTTCTTGTATCTGTTCTTTTGTTTTTCTGAGCCTGTATTTTTGTGAGGCCTCGTTAATACCTGCAAATATCCCTATCCAGTTAGCCCCCGTTGCGTAAACGGCATCAATGTCATCGCGATGCGCGCGCGAGTGCGCCAGTATGTTTTTCGCCAGTCTCGACTTTACCAGTGAGGTGACTCGGTCAAACTCCTGCTTTGATGCATAGGGGTGACCGGCTTCGATAAAGTCGATGCCTGCATCCGCGAGTGCTTGGCCAATGGCCAGCGTAGACTTGATTGTCAACTTGACGCCTGGCGCTTGATTTCCCTCTCGCAACGTTGAGTCGACAAGCGTAATAAATGTCATCACAAGCAATCCATTGTCTTGAGGGTTAACGGTGCATTGAGTGTTCGACGACTTTGCAGCGTGACGAATACGTCAACAATTTATCTTCGTTGACTTCAACTCCGAGTCCGGGTTTGTCGATAGCAAGTGTTACTCTGCCATCGCAAAATGAATAACCGCTTTCATCAACAATGTCATCGGCGAACCTCTCGGCAGGACAGCCATAGCCGGTGGTTGCCACATTGTTGAGCGTGGCAACAAAATGATGAAGAGCTGCAGTGCCAATACCGAAGGGGTGCATGCTACCCGTGCTGACTTGCAGGTCTGCAACTTCAGCAGCGGCACACAGTCGACGTGAGGCTAATATTCCTCCGGATTTGAAGGGTTTCAGACATATAGCGTGTGCTGCATTGAGGCTAATGATGTCCTTCAGATCCCTAGGGGTAAACAGGCTTTCATCGGCAATGATAGTCGTCGCTACATTACGCTTTACTTCCGCTAACCCAGCAATGTCATGACCTGGCGTTGGTTGCTCGACAGCGAAAACGCCATACTGCTCAATTCGCTTTATAAATTGGATGGCGGTGGGGACGTCGTAGGCGCAGTTGGGGTCTACTTCGAGCTCAAAGTGATCGCCTAGCGCATGTCTAACCGCTTTGAAACACGCGTAGTCATCTTCCAGTACCCCGGAGCCTTTGAGTGTCAATCGGGTATAGCCCAGTGCCTGTAGTTCAACTGCCCGCTCAGTCACCTCTCTGGCGGAGGCAAATGGCAAACTTCGACTGACGGTATAGCTGAGGTTGTATGCACCGCCCAACAAGTTGCAAACCGGGATGTTATGCACTTTACCCGCGAGGTCTAAAAGAGCATGATCAATCGCACATTTGGCAAATAGATGTCCTTTGATCAGTGTGTCGAGTTGACTCATGATAACTTCGAATGCGCAAGGGTCTTTTCCAATGATTGCCGGGCATAGATAACTTTCAAGGACGGCCAGCATGGTTTCGGGAGTGTCGCCTTGAGCAGGATAGCGTCTTGAGATAATCCCCGACTCTCCCCACCCTACCAAGCCAGTATCGGTGGTTAACTTTAATACTATATGCCGCCCTTTCGGGGTTATGTTGGTAGCGGTTTGGTAGGGGTTTTTATAGGGGATTTCGGTCAAGAAGATTTCGGCTTTGGCAATAAGCATGCTTTAACGTCCTGTTAGAGGGCCGGGCTGGAAGCGCAGGTAAAATGTAGTTTATTAACTGTGTTTTTATCAAGCACGCGAGCCGTATCGTCTTAATGATCGATCATGAAAATAATTTCATTTTTGGAAGTGTTGCTTTTTAAGGAAAGGAGAGGCGTTGCTTGTTTTTTCTACCGAATTCAATGTGGATTGAATTGTTACAGTTTTAATTAAAATGACGTGTGTCGTTTTTGTGAAGGGTTTATATGTTTTCGGGTGGTCGTGCAGGCGGGGTTGTTATGATGATTTGATCTAAAGGTATGACTTTTATTGATGAGGAGGTAGCGGAGGCTGACGCGTGAGTGGATCTATTCAGACACCCGTAGCCTCTGCGGTGTAGAGGGTTTTCAAATCTCTAACAATGCGCCCAGCTCACGTTCCAGTTCTTCCTGGTCGCCCACATTCAGCTCAATCAACCGCCGCAGGTGGCTGATCGAGTCCAAGTCAATGTGTTCGCACACAAAACCCAACTGGCTGGGGTCCTCGTGAGTCAGCCGTACCCGCATCTGCACGTCGGTCTCGGCGTCCAGGTGGATATCCACGTCAAAAGGTTCAGTGGCATTGCCAAGCCAGGGCGACGGGCGCTTCACCAACAAGCCCTTCAGCGACAAGTCCACTAGCTGTACCTGCCATTCCTGGCCGTTTTGCCGAAGTGCGGTCTTGGCATCAAAGGCTATCCGGCGAAAACGACGGCGATCAGACGGTTGCTCGGTCATGGTGAAACCCTCTTTTAATATAGGGATTGTAGCCCTGCGCCACTATTGGGCCGGGTTTTCTGCTTTTTTTACGCTGTGAAGGCTCTAGACCAACGTAGGGGGCTGGCCTTTAAGGCCAGTAGCGCTAAACTCGGGCTGGCTGTCCTTTCTGTCCACCCTGGCTGGAATATAAAAATGAAAAATAATAATAGCCTGCTACGCCATCTACCCTGGCTGGTGCTGGCAATCGTAGGAGCGTGCGCCCTGGGCGTAGTGGCCTTGCGCCGCGGCGAGGCGATCAACGCCTTGTGGATTGTGGTCGCTGCAGTGGCCATCTATCTGGTTGCGTACCGTTACTACAGCCTGTTCATCGCTAACAAGGTGATGCAGCTTGATCCACTGCGGGCCACCCCGGCAGTGCTCAATAATGATGGTCTGGACTACGTGCCGACCAACAAACACATCCTTTTCGGTCACCACTTTGCGGCGATTGCCGGTGCAGGCCCGCTGGTCGGCCCGGTACTGGCGGCGCAAATGGGCTACCTGCCAGGCACCCTGTGGCTGATTGCCGGGGTGGTGCTGGCCGGTGCGGTGCAAGACTTCATGGTCCTGTTCCTGTCCACCCGTCGCAACGGCCGTTCCCTGGGGGACATGGTTCGCGAAGAGATGGGCCGCATTCCCGGGACCATCGCGCTGTTCGGCTGCTTCCTGATCATGATCATCATCCTCGCGGTGCTGGCGCTGATCGTGGTCAAGGCCCTGGCCGAGAGCCCTTGGGGCATCT
>PJQF01000074.1_pt1 | contig 40633 bp, 42 predicted proteins | sample 1503741 | NCBI WGS metagenome assembly PJQF01 (sample SAMN07775949, study PRJNA414020) | Biofilm metagenome, whole genome shotgun sequencing project. | isolation source: biomolecule (vanillin) treated reverse osmosis membrane biofilm | place: India: Nagpur | collected 2017-03-21 | reverse complement strand
GTGGTGAGCGGGCTTGCCCCGCGCTGGGCTGCGAAGCGGCCCCAATCCGGCTACCGAGGTTTTCAAGACAAACTGCAGCGTCTGTTTTCAGGGCTGCTTCGCAGCCCAGCGCGGGGCAAGCCCGCTCACCACAATAATCCCGCTCGGCACAACAAGTGCGGTGACCACAATAATCCCGCTCACCACAACAAGTGCGGTGACCACAATAAGCCCGGTCACCACAACAAGGCTGATCACTAAAAACGGCGTGTTCAAGGAAGGGGAAACACCAGTCTGAACCGCGTAAAGCACCCTGGTTGGCTGCTGACGTCGGCGTGCCCTTGGTGCAGGTGCATGATCGATTGCACGATGGCCAGTCCCAGCCCGGTGCCGCCTTCGGCGCGGGTGCGACTGCTGTCGGCGCGGTAGAAACGTTCGAACAGGTGCGGCAGGTGCTGCGTTTCGATGCCTCGGCCGGGGTTGCCCACCGACAGCGCCACGCTCTGGTCGTAGGTTTCCACCAGCAGCAACACGCTGGCGCCGCTGGGCGTGTGGCGGATCGCGTTGGACAGCAGGTTAGAGATGGCGCGCTGGATCATCAGGCGATCCCCGGTCACCCACGCGTCGCCGCGCAGGCTCAGGGTGACCTGCTTGTCCTCGGCACTCAGGGAGAACAGTTCGATCACCCGCTGCGCTTCGTCCCCCAGTGACACCGCGCCAAACCCGGCCCGTGCCGCCGGGTGGCTGACCTGGGCAAGAAACAGCATGTCGGAGACGATGCGCGACAGGCGTTCCATTTCCTCGGTGCAGGATTCCAGCCCGGCTTTGTACTCGTCCGAAGGGCGCTCGCGGGACAGGGTCACTTGGGCCTTGCCCATCAGGTTGGTCAACGGCGCGCGCAGTTCGTGGGCCAGGTCGTCGGAGAATTGCGACAGCTGCTGCACCCCGGCATCGAGGCGATTGAGCATCACGTTGAAACCTTGTGCCAACTCGCCCAGTTCCTTGGGCAGGTTATCCACAGACAACCGATGGGTCAGGTCCTGGGTGGTGACTTGGGCCGCCACATGGCTGAACTGCTTCAATGGTGCCAAGCCGCGTTGCACCAGCCACCAGGCGCCCATGCCGATCAGGATCAACAACAACGGCAAGGCGATCACCGTGGAGCGCAGGTAGGCGCTGAGTAACGCTTCATCGTCGGAGCGGTCCAGCGACAGCAATACCCGCACATACTCGCCGCCGCGCAAGGGCATCACGTGGGTGGCGGTGAGGATGCGATTGTCGCGACCGTCCACCCAATTCACGTAGGCCAGGTTTTTGCCGGCGGGGGCGTCGAGCAACAGCGGCTGCTGAGGTTTGGCGCCAACGCTGAGCAGCACCGGCGCGTCAGGCTGGGTGCCGGTGATGGTCAGGTAGATGTTGTCGTGGCCCATCACCAGGTCCAGCAACGAGTGAGGGCGGGCGGCGATGTCGTGGGGTTTTAAATCCTGGCGCAGGCTGTGTTCCAACTGCTCCATCTTGTTTTCCAGGCCTTTGCGCGCGAGGTTTTCCAATTCGTGGGTCAGGGCCAGGTAGGCGAGGGTGGCGAGCAGTACGACCAGCCCCGCGCCCATCAGGCTGACCGTCAGGCCCAGGCGCATCGATAGGCTGCTGGTCTTCATTGGCGCGCTTCCAGCACATAACCCACGCCGCGAATGGTGTGGATCAGCTTGACCTCGCTCTGGTCATCGACCTTGCCGCGCAGGCGGCTGATGGAGACTTCCACCACGTTGGTGTCGCAATCGAAGTTCATGTCCCACACCAGGGAAATAATCTGCGTGCGGGTCATCACCTCGCCGGTCTGGCGCATCAGCACATGCAGCAGGGCGAACTCCTTGGTGGTCAGGTCGATGCGCCGGTTGCCGCGATAGGCACGATGCCGGCGTGGGTCCAACTCCAGGTCCGAGACGCGCAGCACCTCCGGCAGCGGGATATGTTCACTGCGCCGCAGCAGGGTGCGCACGCGGGCGAGCAACTCGGGAAATTCGAAGGGTTTGACCAGGTAATCGTCGGCGCCCATGTCCAGGCCCTTGATCTTATCGGCCAGGCGCCCGCGCGCTGTGAGCATCATCACGCGCTGATTGCCCTCACGGCGCAGTTGCTCCAGCACTTCCCAACCGTCGGTGTTGGGCAGGTTGACGTCGAGGATCACCAGTTCATAGGTGTTTTGCCTGGCCAGGTGCAGACCGTCGATGCCGCTGGCGGCGCAGTCGACGACGTAACCGCTTTCGGTCAGGCCTTGCTGCAAGTAATCGGCGGTTTTCTGCTCGTCCTCAACCACAAGGATACGCATGGGGATTTACCTTCAAGGAAACGAAAGGAGATGGCCTCATAGAGGCTCTGAGGGATCTGTAGGAAAACTCTGAAGCCTGAAGTAGCTTTAGGGTCAAGGCAGCCCAGGCCGCTGCGACGATTCGTCGCTGAACACACGCACAAAAAAAACGCCCCAGATGGGGCGTAAAAATTCATCTCTGTTCCAAAGGAGCTACACAAAAGCTGCAGAGATAAAGTGTGTTCGATGTGCAGTATAAAAAGTGCAACTTAACGAGAAGGTGGGGCCGATATTACAGTTCTGACAGACTTCAACTTGTGAACAGATGTACGGCATCGGCAACTGAATGTAAGTGGAACACCTAGAGCACGGCCAACGGATACTCGATAATCACGCGAACTTCTTCCAGGTCCGACTCGAACGCACTTGAACGCACGGTGGCCTGGCGCAGCCTGAGCGACAGATCTTTCAAGTTGCCACTTTGCACCACGTACTTGGCTTCGATATCCCGCTCCCATCGGCGTTGATCGGTGAGCGGATCGCCGGCTGAATCGCGGCGCATGTACACCGCGTTGGCGTTGCTGTAATCGGCGCCGGTGCCTTTGGCGTAGCGGGTCATGAACGACAGGCCGGGGATGCCGAAGGCCTGCATGTCCAGGTCATAGCGAACCATCCACGAGCGTTCCTTGGGCGAGTTGAAGTCGCTGTACTGGATCGAGTTGTTGAGGAAGATCGAGTCCGAGTTGCGCAGGTAGTCGAAGTCGTCATCGCCGTTGTTGCGTTGATGGGACACGGCCAGGCTGTGGGCGCCGACCTTCACGCCGAGTCGGGCGCTCCAGATGGTGTTATCGAATTCACCGAGCAGTTTTTTACCTTCGTCCACAGCCTTATAGACGTTGACGTCGCCGAACAACGAGACGTCGTCGCTCAGCGGATAACTGGCCGCGCTGCCCGCGTAATACTGGTTCCACGCGTCTTTGAGTCGGCTGCTATAGAGGCTTAGGCTGAGGTGTTTGTTGAGCTGGTAATCGCCGCCGCCATAGGCGATCCAGGGCGAGTCCACGGGGCCTGCGTAAAACGTTGCAAAGCCTTTGTTCATGCCGCTTTCAGCCGGTTGGCTCATGCCGCTCAGGCGCCCGCCCTGCAAGGTCAGGCCTTCCAGGCTGGTGTTCTGCGCGGTCACGCCACGGAAGCTTTCCGGCAGCACCCTTGAATCGCCGTAGGCCACCACCGGCGTAAGCGGGAACACGTCGCCGGCCTTGATCACCGTGTCCAATACGCGCAGTTTCGCCGCGCCGCCCACTTTGCTGTAGCTGTCTTCGGGATGGTTGTTGCTGTCCACCGGCATCACGCCGAACGAGCCCTTGCCGCCGCTGCGGCCGGTGCCCGAGTCGAGCTTCACGCCGACCATGGCGAAGGCGTCCAGGCCAAACCCCACTGTGCCCTGGGTAAAGCCAGACTCGAATTTACCGATCAAACCCTGGGCCCAGGCTTCCGAATAACCATTGCCGGTCGGGCTGGATTGGCCCTTGCGATCATCGCGATTGAAGTAAAAATTGCGCGCCAGCACGTTCAGGCTGCTGCCTTCGATAAACCCTTCGGGCGTGTCTTCAACCGCTACCGCCGCCAGGGGTAAAGCGGCGCACAGTGATAGGGGAAGGGTGTAATAACGGATCTGCATGTTTCGCTCCTCGGTATTGGCAGTTATCAGCTTCTTATGGAGGTGGGCGTTCTTATTGATTTGGCCCGGGCTGATAGTTGCAAACCGTGGATAACGATTGGATGGCTTGAACATTACAATTCTGGAAACTCCCTGCCGCCTAACAAATAAGTAATGTTCTGGTGAACATCGTGACAGGGTGGGTTGGTTAGTCTCGGCACTGAACTTTCAGTCGAGGAATTAACCATGAACTTTTATCGCATTGGCTTGGGTGTATTGATTGCTACGTTGTCATTCGGGGCACTGGCCGAAGGCGGCGGTGACCGCACCTTTGACCGAATGATGGAGCGCAATGAAAAAGCCATGGCCGCCTACGCGGAGAAAAACGGCAAACCCGCGCCCCAGGTGCAGGTGTATCGCTATGGCATGGACCTGGACATTGCCAAGGTGGTCAACGTCACACCGCCGATCCGCGCCTGTAACCCTGTGCCCTCGCGCATGACCTATGAGGACTCCAGCGGAACACTCACTACCTTGGAATATCAAGTCATGGGCGTGTGTCGAAATAACGGCAGTTAATGGCGTCAAAAAAAAGAGTCGGGAATGGCACTAAAGTACGCTTCAGAAAGGCTCCGCAGGGCCGATGCATGTCAGATCTTTCTTTCTCCATTTGACCATCGGTGACCAATGTTCAACACCCGTTTGAAGCAGGAGCTGTCGGCTCTTCGCGAAGAATTGTCCAGCTTGCAGCAGGTTAAGGAGAGCCTGGAAAGCGAAATGTTGTGCCTGACGCTGGACGCCGAAGGTCGGGTGGAATGGGCGAATGCCAATTTCCTGCAGGAGCTGGCTTACCAGTCGAGCAATATTGTTGGGCGCCCCATCGAAGATTTGGTACCAGTTCATGTACGCAGGGATGAGTTCCAGCAGCGCTTCAACAACGCACTGCGACGTGGCGAGCACTTCGCTGGCACTGTGCGGTTGATGCGTGGCAATGGCCTGGAAGTGTGGCTGCGCTCGATCGTGCAGCCGGTGCGCAGTTCCGATGGGCGCATCAAGCATTTTTCGATTTACGCCAGCGACCTGACCCGCACCATCGAAGCATCGCGCGAGCATGAAAACCTGATTACTGCACTGGTGCGTTCCACCGCTGTGATCGAGTTCGACCTGGGCGGCCATGTGCTCACCGCGAATGATCGGTTCCTCGGCGGCATGGGTTACAGCCTGGCGCAGATCCAGGGCAAACATCACCGTATGTTCTGTGAGCCGCAGGAGTACAACAGCGCCGAGTACCAGAACTTCTGGAATCGTCTGAACAACGGTGAGTTCGTCGCCGCTCGCTTCAAGCGTGTGGACAGCCGTGGGCATGTGGTGTGGTTGGAAGCTACCTACAACCCGGTGATGGACGCCAATGAACGCCTGTACAAAGTGGTCAAGTTCGCTACGGTGATCACCGATCAGGTCAACCGTGAACAAACGGTGGCCGACGCCGCGAACATTGCGTACACCACCTCCCTGCAAACCGACAACAGCGCCCAACGCGGCACCACGGTGGTGACTCAGGCGGTGGAAGTGATGCGCGATCTGGCTACGCACATGCAACAGGCCGGTGAAGGCATTGAGGCGCTGAACGCGCAATCCCAGGTGATAGGCACCATCGTCAAGACCATCAGCGGCATCGCCGAGCAGACCAACTTGCTGGCGCTCAACGCGGCCATCGAGGCAGCGCGCGCCGGCGAGCAGGGCCGCGGTTTTGCGGTAGTGGCCGATGAGGTCCGCCAGTTGGCGTCGCGTACCAGCAAAGCCACCGAGGAAATCGTCGGCGTGGTGCGTCAGAACCAGGACATGGCCCGCGATGCGGTAGCCCTGATGACCGACGGCCGTCTGCAAGCCGAGCAAGGTCTGGCGCTGGCGGCGGAAGCGGGCACGGTGATTGTGGAGATCCAGGACGGCGCACAGAAGGTGGTCAGCGCTGTGGGGCAATTCGCTAACCAACTGTCGACCTGACCCGTAGGGCTCATGCTTGAGGTATCGTAGGTTTTTCCGTTTAGAAGAGCCGATCCTCCATGAGCCCTGCCCACTGCCGCCCCGTTCCGCTGTCCAAGGCCTATCGCTTGCTCAACCACGGCCCGACCGTGCTGGTCAGTGCGGCCCACAACGGCCAGCGCAATATCATGGCGGCGGCCTGGGCCATGCCGCTGGACTTCGAACCGCCGAAAGTCGCTGTGGTGCTGGACAAGGCCACCTGGACCCGTCAGCTGTTGGAAGGCGCCGGCACGTTCGTGCTGCAGGTGCCCTGCGCGGCCCAGGCCGACCTGGTTCAGACAGTCGGCAATACCACCGGCACCGAGCGCGACAAGTTCGCCACGTATGGCTTGCAAACCTTCAGCGGTGAACACACCGATGCGCCCTTGCTGGAAGGCTGCGTAGCCTGGCTGGAATGTCGCCTGCTTCCCGAACCCCACAACCAGCAGACCTATGACCTGTTCCTCGGCGAAGTGGTCGCGGCCTATGCCGACGAGCGGGTGTTCAGTGAAGGCCACTGGCACTTTGAAGGTCATGATGAGTTGCGCACTTTGCACCATGTAGCCGGCGGCAATTTCCTAAGCATCGGCCAGCCGATTGTGGGGCGGCAGCTCTAAGCCTCACCAGCGTGCGTTTGCCAGCGCCTCGGCAAACGCCATCAATTTTGGCGAGTACTGCCGGGATGGCGGGTAGACCAACGAGATGCCCCGGCTGCGCCCGGCGACTGTCTCCAATACTGGCACCAGGCGTCCTGTGGCCAGGTCATCCCGCACGGCGAAATCCATTACCTGGGCAATGCCAAAGCCTCCCACGGCGCCGTCGACCATCGCATCACCGATATCAAAGATCAGCCGCCCCTCGACACTGACGTCCTGCACTTTGCCGTCGATCATGAATTGCCAATCCACCATACGGCCGGTACGTAAGTTGCGCACGGTGAGGCAGTGGTGGTCCTTGAGTTCATCAATTGTCTGCGGAGTACCAAAGCGCGCCAGATAGGCGGGTGCGGCAACGGTGATCCATCGCAGGGGGGCCAGGTTGCGGGCGATCAGGCGTTGGTCCTGGATTTCTCCGGTGCGCAACAACGCGTCGAAGCCTTCATCGACGATATCCACCAGGCGGTCGGTCATCACGGCTTCGATGCGCAACTCGGGGTAACGCAAGGTCAACTCGCCGATGACCGGCATCACCACCTTGCGGCCGAACAATGAAGGTGTACTGATTTTCAACAGGCCCGATGGGCTGCAGCGACGGTCGAGCATCAGCTTTTCGGTTTCGGCCAGTTCCGCCAGCAGCGGCGCGCTGCGCTCGTAGAGCATCTGGCCATCGGGGGTCAGGCTGACACTGCGCGTATTACGTTGCAGCAGGCGCACGCCCAATTCGTTTTCCAGGCGTGAGATGGCGCGGGACAGGCCTGACTGAGTGAGCCCCAGATCACCCGCCGCACGGGTAAAACTGCGGGCTTCGGCCACGCGGACCAGCAGGCGAACAGCATTCAGATCCATGATTAAAGTCATTACTGAAAGAGTGGTAGGGCTATTTATCACTTGGCCCGCATAAAAGACACTGGCGGCACTTCATTTTCGGACAGGACGCTGTGATGTCTCCCTCACGACCTTCAGGCTGGATGCTGGCGTTACTGGCCACCGCTCAGTTGATCATCGCCCTTGATGCCACCATCGTATTTGTGGCGCTGCCGCAGATCGGCACTCACTTGGATTTCTCTGCCCAGCAATTGCAGTGGGTGGTCAGTGCCTACAGCGTAGCGTTTGGCGGTTTCTTGTTGCTGGGTGGCCGTGCCACTGACTTGTTGGGCAAGCGCCGCCTGTATCGCGTGGGCCAGTCGCTGTATGCGCTGTCGTCGCTGGCGGCAGTGGTCGGCGGCAGCGCGGTCTTGCTGGTGTTGGCGCGAGCAGTGCAGGGCGTGGGCGGCGCGCTGTTGTTCCCGGCGACCCTGGCGTTGATCAACACCCACTACGCCGAAGGGCCGGCACGCAACCGTGCGTTCGCGGTATGGAGCGCAGCGTCAGCCGCGGGTTTGGCGCTCGGCGCCTTGCTCGGCGGTGTGCTGACCCAGGTGTGGGGTTGGGAGGCGGTGTTTCTGGTCAACGTGCCGTTGGCTGGCGGTTGTGCATGGGCGGCGCGTTATTGGATTCCTGCCGATTGCGCGCGGGCCCACGGCCGTAATTTCGATATCAGCGGCGCGCTGACCGTGACCGTCGGCGGTACGTTGCTGGTGTTTTCCCTGGTGCAAGGCCCCGAGTGGGGCTGGGCGGCACCGTCGACCCTCGGTTGTATCGCCTTGGCTGTGGCATTGCTGGGGCTGTTCGCCTGGATTGAACATCGCGGCCGCGATCCGCTGATGCCGCTGCGCTTGCTGGCTTATCGAGAATTGCGCATGGCCATGGTACTGACGGCAGTGTTCATGAGCAGCTTTGGCGTGCAGTACTACTTCCTGGCGCTGTATTACCAGCAGGTCTACGGCTACAGCGTCTTGCAAGCGGGCTTGGCGTTTTTGCCGGCAACCTTGGTGTGCACATTTGGCATCTGGCTAGCGGAACGCTCGATGGCGCGGCTGGGGCTGCGCAACACCTTGGTCAGCGGGCAATTGGCCGGCGCGGTGGGGATTGCGCTGGTGTGTTGGGCATTGCCCACCGGGGTGGGATTCTGGTCGCTGCTGCCGGGGATTTTCATCCTGAGCATTGGCCAGGGCATGACGTGGACGGCGATGTGGGTGGCAGCCGGGCTAGGCATCCGTCCTGGGGAGCAGGGCGTGGCGGCGGGGATGGCGTCTACCAGCCAGCAGATTGGTGGCGCGTTGGGGTTGGCGGTGTTGGTGTCGGTGGCCAATGCGGGTGGGATCGAGTTGGCGTTGTGGTGGAGTGCGGCGATTGCGCTGGTGGGAGCGGTGTTGGTGCTGGCGCTGAAAGAGCGCCATCCCATGTCGAACTCATCACAGCAAGCCCCCATTTAGAGTGCATGTTTAAAACGCTGACTCAGCGCCCGAGCATCTTCACCCACCGGGACGGCGGCATGCCGTAGGTGCTGCGAAACTGCCGGGTCATGTGGCTCTGGTCGGTGAAGCCGGCGATCAGCGCGGCGTCCACCAGCGACTGTCCCTGCGCCAGCAGACTGCGCACCAGGTCCAGGCGGCGCATCGTCAGGTAGCGGTAGGGGCTGGTGCCGAACAGCACGCGAAAATCCCGCGACAATGCCCAGCGGTCGCGGCCAGCGTGATCAGCGATTTCGTCCAGGGTGATGCTGCGGCCCAGGGTGCTGTGGATAAACTCCCGGGCGCGCTCGGCGGCTACGTAATCGAAGGTCTTACGGCTGACGATCGCCCCCGACGCATTGTTGAGCGCATGGGCCAGGTCGAACATCGCGTCCTGTTCCTGCAACGGGTCAATCGGATGATCGAGGTTCTGCAGCAGCACTTCGCTGGCGCGGAACAGCCTTGGGTCAGTGGATAAACCACTGGGGATAAACGGCAGCGGCTTGCCGCCGAGTATCTGCTGAATCAGTGACGGCTCCACGTAGATCATCCGGTACTTGAAGCCTTCGTCGCTGCCGGCGTGGCCGTCGTGGGTCTCGTCGGGATGAAGCACCATGGTCGTGCCGGGCAGGCTGTGGATCATGTCGCCGCGGTAGTGAAAACTCTGCACGCCAGACAAGGTACGCCCGATGGCGTAGGTGTCATGGCGATGGGGGTCGAACGCAAAGCCCGCAAAGTACGCCTCGATACGATCCAGGCCGCTGGCATGCGGGGCGCGGTGCAGCCAGTCGAGAGTGTGGGTGGGGTTGCCCATGGTGGCGTGTCACAAGAAGAGATGGAAATACGTTAACCCAGTCTGCAACCCTTGTCTGCCGGGGTCTTGTACGATTGTGCAGGCGGTGGGCGAGGTCTATTCTCCTTGCTCGTCCCTGCGCTGATGGAGCTGCCCAATGGAATTTATCAACCCCGCCTACGTGGCTCCCCTGGTCTCGCTGGCCCTGTTGTGGACGGTGGCGGTGGTCACGCCTGGACCCAACTTCTTCAACACGGCACAGTTGGCTGCCAGTTGTTCGCGCCGCCATGGCGTGGTGGCTTCGGCGGGCGTGTCCACCGGCACGATCATGTGGGGGCTGGCGGGTGGCCTGGGCATCAAATCGCTGTTTACCGCTGCGCCCATGTTGTACCTGGCGTTCAAGATCATCGGCGGCTGCTACCTGATTTACCTGGGGCTGAAACTGTTCAAGCGCTCGGCACCGGCGATGGGCCAGAGCCTATTGCCGGATGACACGCGACGTTCGCTGTTTTCCGCTTGGCGCCTGGGGTTGTTGGGCAACCTGTCCAACCCCAAGGCCGCGTTGTTCGTCGCTACCATCTTCGCCTCCACCATGCCGCCGTCTCCGTCGCCGATGCTGCTGACCCTGGCGGTGATCACCATGGCCAGCTTGTCGTTCAGTTGGTATTCCTGCGTGGCGTTGGTGTTTTCCAGTGCGCGCATGGCCAACCTCTACAGTCGCTCACGCAAATGGCTCGATCGTTTTGCCGGTGGTTGCTACGTGTTGTTCGGCGCACATCTGGTAGCGAATCGCTGACCGCCCGTGGTAAGAAGCCTTACTTTCAACAGTGAGGCGAGTCATGAGCAAGGTGCGGGTGGGGATTATTTTTGGTGGTCGTTCGGCTGAGCACGAGGTCTCGTTGCAGTCGGCGCGCAATATTGTCGATGCGCTTGACCGTGCACGCTTTGAGCCGGTCCTGATCGGCATCGACAAGGCCGGCCACTGGCACCTCAACGACACCTCGAACTTCCTGATCAACCAGGAAAACCCGGCACTCATCGCCCTTAACCAATCCAACCGCGAACTGGCGGTGGTGCCCGGCAAAGCCAGCCAGCAGGTGGTGGAAACCTCCGGCAACGGCCTGCTGGCACACATCGACGTGATCTTCCCCATCGTCCACGGCACCCTCGGCGAAGACGGCTGCCTGCAAGGTCTGCTTCGCATGGCTGACCTGCCTTTCGTCGGCTCCGACGTGCTCGGCTCGGCAGTGTGCATGGACAAGGACATCAGCAAGCGCTTGCTGCGCGACGCCGGCATTGCCGTGACGCCGTTCATTACCCTGACCCGCAGCAACGCCGCGCGCACTTCCTTTGAAACTGCGGTGAATAAACTCGGCCTGCCGATGTTCGTCAAACCGGCCAACCAGGGCTCTTCGGTGGGTGTGAGCAAGGTTGGCAACGAGGCCGAGTACCACGCCGCCGTTGAATTGGCCCTGGGGTTTGATCAAAAGGTGCTGGTGGAATCCGCCGTGCGCGGCCGCGAAATAGAATGCGCGGTGCTGGGTAACGAAAACCCCGTTGCAAGCGGCTGCGGCGAGATCGTGGTGAGCAGCGGTTTCTACTCCTACGACAGCAAATACATCGACGGCCAGGCGGCCCAGGTGGTGGTGCCGGCTGATATCAGCCATGAAGCCAGTGAGCGTATTCGCCGCTTGGCCCTTGAAGCGTTTGACGTGCTCGGCTGCGCAGGCTTGGCGCGGGTCGATGTGTTCTTGACCGACGACGGCGAAGTGCTGATCAACGAAATTAACTCACTGCCCGGCTTCACCCGCATCAGCATGTACCCCAAGTTATGGCAGGCGGCGGGAATGAGCTACAGCGAGTTGGTGAGCCGGTTGATTGAGCTGGCGCTGGAGCGGCATGCGGGGCGTAAGGGGTTAAAGATCAGCCGCTAACGGATGGGGTAAATACCTGTGGCGAGCCCGCTCGCCACAAGGGGGCGTAGGTTCGTCAGGGTTTACGAGCAATCCACGAATAAATCAACGTCTTCGCTTCCGCCGGGTGATGGGTTCTCCTGCGGTAGCTGGCAAACGTCGGCGAGGTGCAGTAAGTGCATACCTCGCTCACGTCGATCTGCTCTCGCTTGATACCCGCCGCTTGCAGCAACAACAACCCATAGCCGCTCAAGTCAAACCAGGCGCTACCTGCTTGCCTTGCATGGGGCGGGCTAATTTCCGGTGACCGCAGCGGTGCCGGTTGCTCCAAGCTCCACGGTGCCAGGCCGTGTTGCCACAGGTGCCCCTGGTCAATCTGGAACTCGGCGATAAACCCTTCGCTCACCTCATAACAGCACGGCTTGATCGAAGGGCCGATACCCACTTGCAACTGGTTGGCTGGTATCCCCTCGGCGGCAAAGCGCTGCATGACGTTGGCGATAATCCCGCGTTGCAGCCCCTTCCAGCCGCCATGTACTGCGGCGACCCGTTCGCCCGTTTTCGATGCGAACAGAATGGGCAGGCAATCTGCGGTGATCACCGCGATCGGGTGAGTGTGGTGCGTCAACACACCATCGGCCTCGATCGTGTTGGGTACCTGGCCCGCCTGCCATTCAATCACTGAGGCGCTGTGCACTTGCTTGCAGATGAACACGTCATCCGGGCGCAGTGGGTCATCTATCGAACAGAAACCGTGGTCGATGCCAGGGATGGCAGCGAGATTTTCAGCCTGATGCAAGGGATCACCTCCGTTCAATAAAGTCAGTCGCCGAGCGCTTCGCCTTCGCGACGAGGGTCGGCGCCACCGCTCAGCGATACCTTGCCCTGGGCGTCCCGCTTGAGCACGATGGCCTGTATGCCGCTGGTCATGTCGATCTCGCTCAGTGCATGGCCCTTGTCCTTCAACGCCTGCTTCAGCCCTGGGCTGAACAAACCGGCCTCCAACTCGGTAGCGCCATTGCGACTGCCGAAGTTGGGCAGGCTGATGGCGGCTTGGGGGTCGAGGTTCCAGTCGAGCATGGCCACCAGGGATTTGCTCACGTACTCGATGATTTGGGAGCCGCCCGGCGAACCGACCGTGGCCAGCAACTCACCGCTCTCGCGGTCGAACACCAGGGTCGGCGCCATGGCCGAGCGCGGGCGTTTGCCGGGTTGTACGCGGTTGGCTACCGGCTGACCGTTTTCTTCGGGGATGAATGAGAAGTCGGTCATCTGGTTGTTGAGCAAAAAGCCCTGGACCATCACATGGGAGCCAAACGCGGCTTCCACCGTGGTGGTCATCGACACGGCGCCGCCCATGTCGTCCACGGCCACCACTTGGGAGGTGGAAATGCGCAGTGGCGAACGGTCCGGCGCGTAGGCCACTTGTATGCCCGCAGGCTGGCCTGGCTTGGCGATGCCTATGCTGCGCTCACCGATCAGCGCGGCGCGTTGGGCCAGGTAGTTGGGCGCGACAAGGCCGGCGGTCGGCACCGGCGTAAAGTCTGAATCAGCCAGGTACAGCGCGCGGTCGGCGAAGGCCAGGCGACCGGCTTCGGCGATCAGGTGCACGGCCTCGGGCGTCGGCTCAAACCCGGCAGGCAACGCGCTTTTTATCGGTGTCATCGGTGCGATAGCCAGGCGCGGGTCGCGGGCTTCCAGGGCCTGCAACGTACCAAGGATCTGCGCGACCGCAACCGCGCCTGACGACGGCGGCGGCATGCCACAGATTTTCCAGCGTTTGTAGTCGGTGCACAGCGGTTCGCGCTCCTTGGCGGCGTAACCCTTCAGGTCGGCCTGGGAGAGGCTGCCCGCATTGCGATTGCCCTGCACTTTGCGCGCAATTTCATCGGCAATCGGCCCGTGGTACAGCGCGTCAGGGCCCTCGTTGGCGATGCGCTTGAACACGGCGGCCAGCGCCGGGTTTTTCAGCAGCGTGCCGGTGGCTTTGGGTGTGCCATCGGCATTCAGAAAGTAGGCGGCCATCTCCGGCGATTGCGCAATAAATCGGTCAGCCGCGATCAGGCTGTGCAAGCGTGGTGAAATGGCGAAGCCCTGTTCCGACAAACGAATCGCTGGCTCAAACAGCTCGGCCCATCGCAGTTGACCGGTCTTCTTATGGGCCATCTCCAGGGCGCGCAGCACACCGGGCGTACCCACCGAGCGCCCGCCAATCTGCGCGTCGGTGAAGGTCATCGGTGTGCCGTCGGCGTTCAGGAACAACCGCTCCGTCGCGCCTGCCGGCGCCGTTTCCCGACCGTCATAGGCGTGCACCTTTTTCCCGTCCCACAGCATGATGAACGCGCCGCCGCCAATGCCGGAGGATTGCGGCTCCACCAAGGTCAACACCGCCTGCATGGCGATCGCTGCATCAATCGCCGAACCGCCTTTGCGCAACATCTCGCGCCCGGCTTCGGCGGCCAGCGGGTTGGCGGCGGCGGCCATATGGCGTTCGGCGTGTTGAGTGATCAGATCGGTGCGATAGCCCGAGCCCAGCTCCGGTGCCGGCGGCTGTTCGTTGACCGGGGTGTGACAGGCCGCAAGGGCCAGGGCTGCGGCAATAACCGACAACTGACGGCGAGAAATCGAAAGCACGTGCTGAACTCCGTTCATTTTGAGAATGATCTGTTGTCCTTGGGGGCAGCGGTTTACAGGTGCGTCGCAGTGAGCACTCCGTGTGTGGGGAGGCTGGACACTAACAGTGGCAAAGGAGGGCGTCAAAAGCGGCCTACCCTGGGATAGGCCGTGTGGCTCAAGTGATCAGAAGTCCCAGCGGGTGGTCAGCATGAAGTGACGCGGCGCGCCGTAGATGGCGGAGTTATAGAAACCCACGTTGGTGTAGTAGTACTTATCGAATACGTTATTCAGGTTCAGCGTCGTCGACAGGTTTTTGGTGAATTGGTAGCGCGTCATCAAGTCCACCACCCAATAGGACTCCTGGGAAAACGCGTCCGTCGTTCCTTTGGGACCGTTGTAGATGTCCTGCCACACCGTGTTCTGCCAGCGCAGGCCACCGCCGACGCTGACTTTGTCCAGATCGCCCTTGAGCTTGTAGATGGTGAACATGCTCACCTGGTCCTCGGGCTCGAAAGTCGAGATTTTTTTGCCGGCGTCGTCGCGCACCACTTTGTGGGTGTAGCCGCCCTGCAACTGCCAGCCGGGGGCGATTTCGCCGGACAGCTCCAGCTCATAACCCTTGGTCGTCGCGTCGGTGCCCTTGAAGGCAAAGTTGGGCGGGGTTGGGGTCTGGTTGTTGTATGCATCGTCGGGCAGGGAGCGGTTGCTTTCCTTGACTTCGAAGTACGCCAGGCTGGCGTTCAGGCGACCGTCGAGGAATTCGCCCTTGAGGCCCACTTCGTAGTTCTCGCCTTCGTCCGGGTCGATCAGCTTGCGGTTCCGGTCGAGGTTGTAGCTTTCCTGGGGCATGAACACATCGGTGTAGCTGACATAGGCCGACAGGTTGTCCGTGAGGTCATAGATGGCCCCGGCATAGGGAATGAAACGCCCGGTCTCTCGGTAGGTGTCGGTGGTGCCGGTCAGGGTGTAGTCGACCACGCGCCCGCCGAGCAACAGTTTCAGATCGTCGGTGAGGTTCCAGCGGGTGGTGACGTACATGCCGGTCTGGCGAATGGTGTCGTCGATGACTTGTGAGGCCACGCCCCAGTCCGGCTTGGCCAGGTTGCCGTGCCAGTTGAAGTAGTCGACCAGGTTGGCCGTGGGGAAGGTTTCGTCCCAATAGCCCTTGCCCTTCCAGTGGGCGGTGCTGATGGAGCCGCCGACCACCAGGTCATGTTCGCGACCGAGGAAGTTGAACGGACCGCTGAGGTACAGGTCGGCGGAATCGCTGGTGGTCTCGCCTTTGTAGCGCTGGGCGTTAATGTCGGCAGTGCCATCCGCTGCCGGCTGGTAGAACTGGATCGCACCCATCTGGGCATCGTAGCCATTGAGCTTGTGGTCCAGTTGCAGCTTGGTGACCCAGCCGTCGCCGAGGTCGTGCTCCAGGTTCGCGAACACCGTGCGGGTGTATTGCTGCCAACTGCTCCAGTCGGTGGCATTACTGAAAGACCGCTTGGCGTCGTTGAGCGCACCCGAATAGTTGAACAGCGGGAAACTGCCGGACCAGGTCGAACCTTTGGGTTTGCTGTCCTGATAATCGGCGCCCACGGTGAGCAGGGTGTCGGGCGATAGATCGAATTCGAGGATGCCGTAGAACACTGAGCTTTTGTTGGAGTAGCGGTCGATCCAGGACTTGTTGTCCTGATATGCCGCTACCGCCCGCCCGCGCACATTGCCGGTTTCGGTCAGTGGGCCGCTGACGTCCACTTCCGTGCGGTAGTGATCCCAGGTGCCCGCCGCTGTGGTGATATGGCCGAGGAATTCCGATGTGGGTTTCTTGCGTACCAGGTTGATGGTGCCGCCCAGGGAACCGGCGCCGCTGAGCAGGCCAGAGGCGCCTTTGAGTACTTCGACACGGTCATAGATCGCCATGTCGCTCAGGGTGTTGCCAGCCGAATAGGCCACGTTGCGCACGGCCGAGGGGATGCCGTCGTACTGGAAATTGTTGATCGAGAAACCGCGCGAATAGTAGTTGCTGCGGTCGGTGTCGTAGGCCGAAACGGTGATGCCGGGCGTGTGGCGCATCACGTCGTCAACGCTGTCGAGGGCGAAGTCATCCATGTGCTGGCGCGTGACGACGCTGATGGACTGTGGTGTTTCCCGGGGCGTCAGTACCAGGCGCGTAGCCGTGGCGATGGTCCCCGGGGTGTAGGAGCCAGTGCCTTCGGTGACGGTGCCCAGTTGGTTGCTGATCACCGTGGTGGTGCCCAGTTGCAAGGCCGCGCCGGGTTGTTCGGTGCGGTTCAGTATCACCGCGTTGGGGCCGTTGGGCTCGAAGCTCAGGGGCGTGCCTTTGAGCAGTTGGGCCAGCGCTTCCAGGGCGGTCATGCGGCCGCTGACGCCGGGCGATTCGACGCCCTGAGCGAGGTCCGCCGCGTAGGCAATTTGCAGCCCGCTCTGCACACTCAATTGATCCAGGGCATTGACCAGTGACTGACGCGCTATCGCGAAGCTGCGGGTGTCCGCCGCTTCGCGAGTGGCTGGCTGGCCTGCTGGCTCCACCGCAACCGCCGGGCTGCACGCCAGGCAGATGGCGAGCGCGAGCATGCTGCGGGCATGGGTCGGATTGAGTGTTGGAAAGTGCATGTGAGCCCCGTTAGAAATAGGAATGATTTGCAAAGGCAAAGTTCTTGACGGGTTGAACCTTCGAAAGCCGTAAAACTTTTCGAAGGTATCGGGGGCTCTGTGTCAGCGAATCACCAGGATGCCACCGGGCAGTCGCTGGGCGTGGGTGGACGTGACTTTACTCAACGCCTGTACGATCGCCAGGGGATCGTCCAACTGGTAATTCCCGCTGACCCGCTCACCGGCGGCGGCATCGTTGAATAACAGGATCGGCGCCGGGTAGTAACGCTGGATCTCTTTCAGCACCTGCACCAGTGGCGCGTTCTGGAATGACAGTCGCCCGTTGATCCAGGCCATCTGCCGTTCACTGCCTTCCAGGGACAGCGGTTGCAGTTGACCATCTCGTAGCTGTTGCCAGTTACCCGCCTGCAGCAAGCTCTGCTCGCCCTTGCGGTTGGCGAAGCGCACCTGGCCTTCGCGCACGGCGACAGTGACCCCCGAGTCTCGCTGGCTGACGCTGAATTGCGTGCCGACCACGGTCACGCTGGCCTCGTTGGTCTCGATGCTCAGTGGGCGTTTAGAGTCGTGGGCGGCCTCGACGTAGAGCTCGCCACGCAATAGCTTGATGCGCCGCTGGGCGCCGTCGAAGGTGGTGCTGATTGCGCTGTGGCTGCCCAGCACGATGTGAGAGCCATCTTCCAGGTCAAAGCGTTCCAGCTGCGCGACGTCGGTCATGTGATCGGCTTGCAGGCGCATCGGCACGTCGGCCATCCAACCGATGCCCAGTGCGAGCAACAGGGTCGCGGCGGCAGCCACAAAACGTGTCTTGGGAGGCTTGGTGGTTACCGGGGAAGGGGGCAATTCAAGGTCGACGGCGAGGTCTTTCAAGGCTTGTTCGAAGGCGCGGTTTTCCCACAGCGTCTCCACTTCGGCATAGGCGGTGGCGTGCAGGGGATCGGCCGCGCGCCACTGCTCAAAGCGCTGACGGGTGATGAGGTTGCGCGCACTTTCATCGCGCAGGGCGAACCAATCGGCCGCCTGCTCACGTACTGCATCGGGAATGACGGGACGGTCAATCATGGTAGGTCGTTTGCTTGACGCAGGCAGTGAGGGCTTGGCGCAGGTCTTTTTCCACCGTACTCAACGACACCTGCAGGCGCTGGGCGATCTCGCCTTGGGACAGGTCGTGCAGTCGATGCAATACCAGGATTTGTTGCTGGCGTTTGGGCAAGGTAGCGAGCACCTGTTGAAACCGCTGCAGTTGCTGCTGGCCCTGAGCCTGGCTCTCCGGTCCGGGTGCCATTGTGGGCACCTCGACAACCAGGCTTTCGGCCAAGTGGCACTCGTAGCGCCTTTTACTGCGCACACTGCGCAAATGATCAAAGGCCAGATACTGCGCAGTTTGATAAAGAAACGGCTTCAAGTGTTCGATCGGGCGGGTGTACAGCGCCTTAGCTACCTTCAGATAGGTTTCCTGGGCCAAGTCCTCCGCCTGGCTCGAACAGCCGACGACGCGCGACAGCATACGGATTAACGCACTGCGCTGCCCGATGAAAACGGCGCTGAGTTTTTCCTGATCCCCTGGCGTCCCTGTCTCCATGGCCCCTGATACCTTGATGCTGCATTGCGCGGATAGCGGGCATACTAATGAGAAGCTGTCTCATTTGATAGGGTGATGGAAGATTTGTTTGTCGACGCGTCAGCCCAGTCGCAACACCATCGCCCCGGCGGCAATGATGCACGCGGCCACGAGGCGGGCGCGGGTCAACTGCTCTTTGAGCACCAGCGCCGAGATCACCACGCCAAACAGAATCGAGGTCTCCCTGAGCGCCGCAACCGTGGCAATGGGGGCCGCGGTCATAGCCCACAGCGCCAGGCCATAGGACGCGACGGTTCCGAAGCCACCTATCACGCCGGGGCGCCAGTGACGCGCCAGATAGCGGCTGAATTCGCGTCGACGGCGGGCCAATGCCCATGCGCCGAGTGGGATGCCGGTCAACAGGAATATCCACAACGTGTAGGCCGCCGGGGCACCGGATTTGCGCACACCTATTCCGTCGATGAGGGTGTAGCCCGCGATGACAGCCGCGTTAAGCAGCGCAAGGAGTATCCCTTTACGCTGACCGGCTGAAGGGGCTGCTGCCATGCTCAAAATACCGATGCAGATCACGGCAATGCCGAGCCAGGCAAATGCGGACAAGGATTCGGACAGCAGCCCTAAGCTCGCCGTCGCCACCAGCAACGGCGCGGTGCCCCGCATGATCGGGTAGGTCTGGCTCATGTCGGCAACGCGGTAGGTCGAGGCGACCAGTACGAAATACAGCACCTGGAATATCACCGACGCGCCGATGAAGGGCCAGCTTTGCGTCGCAGGCACTGCCAGGAACGGAATGACCGCCAGCGCGATCAGTGAAGCGAAGGACGCGATCATGCACGTGGTCAACAGCTTGTCGTCACCCCCCTTGACCACTGCATTCCACGTGGCATGCAGCGCAGCGCCCAGCATGATGATTACGAACACATCAAGGCTCATGAAGGGATGTCCTGTGGGGTTCAGCGCCGCGTCGTGGAGGTAGACCGTTGCGAGTATGCCTCAGCACTTTTCTACAGGCATAAAAAAACGGCCTACCTTTCGGTAAGCCGTTTTTAGTACTTGGTGGCTACACAGGGACTTGAACCCCGGACCCCAGCATTATGAATGCTATGCTCTAACCAACTGAGCTATGTAGCCAAGTGGCGCGCATTATTCGCGCAGAACGGGAATGCGTCAAGCATTTTTATTAAGATTTTTTCTACGCTTTCAATTGTTTATCGAAAATGGCCGTGTTGGCTGGCCGTAGGCGGCGTCTACACAGGTATGGGGCTGGGCAACGTGCGGATGATTGCCGGGGGATTGCTCGGGCGGATGTTTGGTTTTACCGGAATGGCGGCGCTGCTGGGACACCGGGCGGATGCTCATGACATCAAGTGGGTTTACACACTGGGTTCGGTCTTTGCGCTGTTTGGGAGGTTGGCGCTCTTTCTTGCGCGCATGCAAGAGGTCTGATTCGGTTGGGCAAATATCCCTGTCGCCCAACGTTTGGCTAGTCAGCCAGATTTAAGGTTGAAAAGGGTTGTGGGTGGCGCGCTTGAGCTGTTCGCGTGCACGCGACAGACGGGAGCGAACGGTGCCGATAGGGATATCCAATACGTTGGCCGTATCCTGGTAACTGCCGTCGGTTTCCAGCGAGGCGTACATCGTCTTTCGCATTTCCGTCGGCAAGTGGTCGATGGCGCTCAGCGTGTTCTCCAAGCGGCGGTTGATCTCAAATTCCCAATCCAGGTTGTTGGTTTCCTCGTGGCCATGCCACAACGACTCATCAAATTCGCAATGTACGGGTTTGGCGTACATGCGCCTGAAGTGATTGCGGATCAGGTTCTGTGCGATGCCGCACATCCAGGTGCTAAGCGAAGCATTCCCGCAGAATCGCTCGCGGTTGCGCCAGGCTTCCAGGTACGTGAGTTGCAGAAGATCATCCGCATCTTCCGGATTGAGTACGCGCTTGTGAATGAAACGTTTGAGTTTTTTTTGCTGGTCGTCTGTCAGGTGAAGCATGAATTGAGGTGAGCTGCCAACGAGCTGAGCTAAAGCTCCGATAGGGATATTCATGATTTTTTTCCTTAGGGTAGACGCAGTCGAGCGGGAGTCGACAGCACCCTTTTGCACTCCCTGTGCCAAAAGAAAAAAATCATAAGTTATTGATTTATTTATATAAATATTTTGAATCGTGACGATTTCACGCAGTACTTTGCATGGAGCACGGAAGGCTCGTGCAAATTTTTTCACACGGTGTGTGCGATCAGATTTCGATGGAACCGTATGCATAGGCACTGCCACAGAGGGACACACTCTCTCCCTGTACTGGCGTGCCCATGAAAGTTGAATCCAACAACGATGTGCAAACAATCCGCCCCTTGGATCAAGCGGTTACCAGCCCCTCCTCAGTGCCTGTGCCCGCGAAGGGCGTTGATGAGATGGGACATATTTTCAATCAGGAGGTGGAGCTCAATAGCCGGGCGCTGAGCGGGCGGAAGATGGGGTTGCGTGTGTCCCCGGTTGAGCAGCTTGTGCAGCTTTATAATCAGTTGGGCCATCCGGCCCAGAAGAGCATGGCTTCCATTTCACGAAGCATCATTGAGCAGTTGCGCAAGAGCGTCAGTACTGAGGAATTGGTCAGCCTCGCGGGAGGTGACCCAGCACGCGCGTTCGTAGTGCTCAACTACGTGACGGCCCAGGCAGACAGCGAAGTGCGTCCGTCCGAGGCTGCATTGGCACGCGATGCCATTGCCCAGCTGCAACTCCGGTTCAAAGGGGAAATTCAGGCAGGCCTGAACATTGCTACGGCGTTGCAGGCAGCTGTGGCCGACCCGCATGAGCGCCAGAAACTGCGCGAGCTTTACTATGCCAGTGTGGTCACGCGCCAGTCCTTGGCAACCATGATGCAGGCTTTGCTGGGTGATTACGGTGGCGAGCGGTTTCGCGACGTGCTCAACGCGATGCGTAAGGCCTTGGCGGATGACCTGGCGGCCCTGGTGTCGTCAATGCCCACACCTTTGTTGCGCACTTTGCTGCTGGGTCTGCAAAGCTGCGGGCAGTTGAGCGCGGTGTTATCCGGTTGTCACACGTTGATCCAGCGTTTGAGTATTGAGCATGACGCCGTGAGCTTGCTGCAACGCATACTGGGGTACGCCGGCGGCGGTATCTCTGTCGATGAAATGCTTCGGTTGGGAAACGATTTGGGTGGCGGTCCGGTTGACCGACAAATGGCATCCCTCAATGCGCTCTACCCGCTGTTTCAGCAGTTGCCCTTGGCCTTGTGGCCCGACAAGCGGGTCCGTCAGGAGTCCCTGCAGATTCTTTTGACGCTGATCGGTGAGTTGGACCGAGCCGTGCGTGGCCCCTTACGGTTTTCCGGTGAGCCGAGGCCCATGACGTGACGGCTGTGTCAGCCGTCAACCGTATATTGCTCAAAGTGGCACAGCGCGCCGAGGTGTTGGGCGCTGTGGTGGTCATGGCCATCGTATTTATCTTTATCGTGCCGCTGCCCACCTGGCTGGTGGACATTCTGATTGCCCTCAATATCTGCATATCGTGCCTGTTGATCGTTCTTGCGCTCTACCTGCCGGGCCCCCTGGCATTTTCGTCCTTCCCGTCGATCCTGTTGTTGACCACCATGTTTCGATTGGCACTGTCGATTGCAACCACGCGTTTGATCCTGCTGGAGCAAGACGCCGGCGACATTGTCGAGGCCTTCGGCAATTTCGTGGTGGGAGGCAACTTGGCGGTGGGGATGGTGATTTTCCTGATCCTTACCCTGGTCAACTTCCTGGTGATCACCAAGGGCTCGGAGCGGGTTGCCGAGGTTGCGGCGCGGTTCAGTCTGGATGCCATGCCGGGCAAGCAGATGTCCATCGACAGCGACTTGCGTGCCGGTCTGATTGACGGCGCGCAAGCACGAGACAAGCGGGAGCAGTTGTCCCGTGAGAGCCAATTGTTCGGCGCCATGGATGGGGCCATGAAGTTCGTCAAGGGTGATGCCATCGCGGGGTTAATCATCGTTGTGGTCAACCTCTTGGGCGGCTTCTCTACGGGCATGTTTCAGCACGGTTTGAGTGCGGCTGATTCGATGGCGTTGTATTCGGTCCTGACCATCGGCGATGGCCTGATTGCGCAGATTCCGGCGCTGCTGATCTCCCTGACTGCCGGCATGATCATCACCCGTGTTGCACCGGAGGGGCGCAAGGGCGTCAGCAACATGGGCGCTGAAATCGCCCGGCAAATGACCAGCGAGCCCAAGAGCTGGATGATCGCTTCGGTGGGGATGCTCGCGTTTGCGATAGTGCCCGGCATGCCTACCGGGGTATTTGTCTTTATTTCGCTCATAACCGGCAGCCTTGGGTATTACCTGATGCGCCAGCGTCAACGACAAGCGCAACCCGCGTCCGAAACCAGCGAAGCCGTGCGTCCTGAGGAGAACGGAAAAGAGGACTTGCGCGGGTTCGACCCGTCGCGCCCCTACCTGTTGCAGTTTCCGCCAGTTTTGCGTGGAACGCCGGAGGTGATGGAGCTGATTCACGGGATCCGCCAGTCTCGAAATGCTCTGGTTGCCAATATCGGCCTGACACTGCCGCCCTTCGAAGTCGAACTCGATGACTCGCTGGCCATCGACGAGATGCGTTTTTGTGTGCATGAAGTGCCGATGGTCAAGGCGTCGGTTGTCAGCCTGCTTGCCGTTGATCGTAACGCGTTGAAGGGTGAGCATGAGCACGGAGTACGGGGGCTGGCTGAGCGTGATGAGCAGGAATGGATCTGGCTGGAGCCGGATGATCCATTGCTTGATGATCCGCAATTGGAGCGTTTCACGGCGACAAGCCTGATCCTTGAACGCATGAAGCAGGCCATGATGCTCAGTGGGCCTCAGTTCCTGGGGATCCAGGAGAGCAAGTCGATCCTCAGTTGGCTGGAGCACAACCAGCCGGAACTGGTGCAGGAACTGCAGCGAATCATGCCGCTGTCACGGTTCTCGGCAGTGTTGCAACGCCTCGCCAGCGAAGGTGTACCGCTGCGGGCTGTGCGACTGATCGTCGAATCGCTGATCGAGTACGGCCAGCATGAGCGTGAGCCGGAAGCATTGGCTGACTATGCGCGAATTGCACTCAAGGCGCAGATCTTCCACCAGTACAGCGAGGCCGACGGTCTGCATGCCTGGCTGCTGTCACCACACACTGAAAACATCCTGCGTGAAGCATTGCGACAGACTCAGACAGGGGTGTTTTTCGCGCTTGACGACGACAACAGCGCCGCGTTGATCAACCTGCTCAATCAAGCTTTTAGTTTGAGGGCCAAGAGCAAGAGCGTGATGTTGGTCGCGCAGGACCTGCGCAGCCCCTTGCGGACCTTGCTGTTGGAAGAGTTCAACCATGTCCCGGTGCTGTCGTTTGCCGAGTTAGGGAGTACCTCCAAGGTCAAAGTGCTGGGGCGCATCGACCTGGGCCAGGACGAACTGATGCGTGGTGCGGTGGCATGAGTACTTGGCCATGGCCAGCGTGGAGGTTTTGAAGATGTTTGAGCTACGTGTGCTTGACGGGCTGCGCCAGGGCGCTGCGTTGCCGTTGTTTGGGGAGCAGTGGAGCATTGGTTCCCATGCGGACGCTGACCTGGTTTTAAACGATCCGGGCGTAGTCGATCAGCATGCGCGCTTGCGGTTTATGGACGCCGAGTGGTTGGTGCAGGCCGAAGCGGGGTTGCTGCAGGGGCCTGAAGGGCAGCTACTGGCTCAGATCGCGAACCTGGAGCTGAACTCACCGTTTTCAATGGGGGGCGTGCGCCTGTGTGTCACCTTGGCCGAGCAGCCCTGGCCCCCGGTAGCAGCACCAGTGGCAGCACCTGAACCGGCACTGATACCGACCGAAAATGCGCCGGAGTGGGAGCTGAAGTTATCGTCGATCTCCCACTCGCAGCAAAAGCGTTTGATCAGCCTGGTGTTAGTGCTGGCGGTCATCATCATTGTGGTTGGCATGGTTTCCACTGGGGAGCGCGAGGCACAGGCGTCCTTGAAGGCTCCTGTGGTTCAAAAGCACGAATTGGCATCGCCCTTCGAGGTGCGCCAGCAGTTGCTGAAGATGCTCAGCGAGCGGGAGTTGGGTCAGCGCGTCAGCTTGCAAGTGATCAATGGCCAGGTCGCGCTCAATGGCGATGTCTCCCAAGACGAAGTGGAACTGGTGACGCGCATGCTCAGCCGTTTTGGTGAGCAGTTCGACAGCTCGGTGCCGGTGATCAGCCGTGTGCGTGTGCGTGATAACGCACTTCCATTCAGGATTGTTCAGATCGTCGGAGGGCCGAACGGTCACGTTCTCTTGGAAGAGGGCATTCGACTGTTTCTTGGGGACGAAGTGGAAGGGTTGCGACTGGTGCAGATCGATAACGGCAAGGTGGTTTTCGATGGCGAGCAGCGTTACGAGGTGCGCTGGTGAGTGAAGATATGCAGGCACGTCTCCACGCCTGGCAGCAGCGCCAGGCCCAATCACTGATCAGCTTTGCTCCGGTGACGATGCGTGGCCGAATCCAACGCGTCAACGGCATGCTGCTGCAGTGTCGGCTGCCCCACGCGCGCATCGGTGACTTGTGCCAAGTGGAAAAAAATCCAGGCGACTCCATGCTCGCCGAAATCATTGGTTTCGATCAGCAGGACGCGGTGCTCAGTGCCCTGGGAAATTTGGAAGGCGTACGGGTAGGTGCCAGCGTGGAGCGCCTTGGGGTATCGCACCGTGTGCGCGTCAGCGAGGCACTGTTGGGCCAAGTGTTGGATGGGTTCGGACGGCCGATTACAGGGCAGGGCGTGAGTGCGTTTGTCGAGACTGACTTACCGGATACCAGCGCGGTGTTGTGTGAAGCGCCATTGCCCACCGAGCGACCGAGGATCAGCCGGGCGCTGGCTACCGGCGTGCGTTCGATTGATGGGTTGTTAACGCTTGGCGAAGGTCAGCGTGTCGGTCTATTCGCTGGTGCGGGCTGCGGCAAGACCACTTTGCTGGCCGAAATCGCCCGTAACGTGGAGTGCGATGTCATCGTCTTCGGCCTGATCGGTGAGCGGGGGCGGGAGCTGCGCGAGTTTCTCGACCATGAACTGGATGAGCAACTACGTGCCAAAGCCGTGCTGGTGTGCGCCACCTCCGACCGATCCAGCATGGAGCGCGCTCGTGCCGCGTTCACGGCCACGGCGTTGGCCGAGGGGTTTCGGCGCAAGGGGCAGCGGGTATTGCTACTGATTGATTCGTTGACTCGTTTTGCCAGGGCGCAGCGCGAAATCGGCCTGGCTGCCGGTGAGCCCTTGGGCCGTGGAGGTTTGCCGCCGTCGGTGTACAGCTTGTTACCACGGTTGGTGGAGCGCGCCGGGTTGACCCGTGAGGGCGTGATTACCGCGATCTATACCGTGCTGATTGAGCAGGACTCGATGAATGATCCGGTCGCTGATGAGGTTCGCTCGCTACTCGACGGGCATATCGTGCTGTCGCGCAAATTAGCCGAGCGTGGGCATTACCCGGCGGTGGATGTACTGGCAAGTCTTTCGCGGATATTGAGCAACGTCGCGCAACCCATGGATATCCAGGCGGGTACGGCATTGCGTCGTTTGTTGTCGGCGTACCAGCAGATCGAACTGATGCTCAAATTGGGGGAGTACCAACCAGGCAGCGATCCTTTGACCGATTTGGCGGTGGACAGTCGTCAGGCGGTCGATGGCTTCCTGCGCCAGGATCTGCGTGAGCCGACACCCATGCAAACGACACTGGAGCAACTCAAGGATCTGACCACTCATGTCCCCTTCTGATGTGCACCTTGGTGAAGTCGAAATGCTGCGGCGCCTGCGCAGGCATAGGGCTGACCGGGCCGAGCGCGCCCTGCGTGAGGCGAAGCGAGCCCAGCAGGCCCTGCTCGCACATATCCAGCGGGCTCAGGATGCGCTTGAACAAACGCGGCAAGAGGAAGCCCGCAAGAGTGCTCAATTGTTCAGTCAACATCAGGGTCAGGTGCTGAGCCTGAAGGCTCTGAAATCGTGGGGTGCGAAGGAGCGATCCCTCTCTGCTAGCACCCAACGGGACATGGGCCAGTTGGAGGCGTTACGCAGCCAGCAGGGTGAAAGAGAAAGTCGCGTTGGCAGCGCCCAGAAGCAGGTCACCGAGTGCCTGCGGCAGGTAGAAAAACTTCAGGAATTGTCCCGTTTACTTGCTGAGGAACCGACATGACCCAGGTTTCAAATAAACCCACGGAGCGCCCACGTCCCCGTGAGCCACGCGAAGATGTTGAGCCACGCGCGACAGGAGGTGTGCCTCTGGAACTCGGGCGAGTGTTCGCCCAACTCTTTACCGACGACGGTAATGCTTCTGGGGCGGGGGCTTCCTTGTCCAGCAAGAAGGCGTCGTCTGACATTGCCATGATCGTGGCACTGACCGAGCAACTGGCGCCTCGTGTGCAGCTCGCTTCGCATTGGCCGTTGCAGGCGGTTTTGTACTTGCCTCGCTTGGGGCGAATCAACGCCAGCGTGCGCCGTGAGCAGGGGGGCTGGGCGATCGAGTTGGAGGCGGAACAGGACGCTACGGCGCGCTGGCTCAGTGGCGTACGCCAGCAGTGTGAGGGTCGCCTCGCAGGAGAGCTGGGCCTTGCGGTGAGCCTGCGTCTGCCTGTCGTCGGTTGCGCATGCTGATGCCGGCACTGACAGTTCCCTTGATGAATGGCGATACGGTTGCCGCCCGCCGTCGATTGGGGCGCGGGCTAAGCCTGCCGTTTCAGGTTGCCGGGCAGGCCGGCGAGTTGCGGCTTGAGCCGGGGCGTGCGCCTGCTGGCGGTGGCAAGCCTGTGTGCTTTGAGACGGCGTGTGGTGTGCTGGCGCTCGATGAAGCAGGGCCGTTGCTCAGCCTGATGAGTGAGTGCCCGATGACCTTGGCCCAGTTTGGCAACGATCCGGATTCCTGGTTCTGGGCGTTGTATCAGTACCACCTGAGCCCCGAGATACGGTCGTTGCTGGGTTATGTGCGCTTGCTGGAAACGGATCGCCCCACGGAGTTTGGCTGTCGGCTCAGCGTGACCCTGGGAGGCTCCCGGGTCGGCGGTTACGTTTGGCTGAACTGTGAAAGCTTTCTGGCCTTGTGTGAGGCCGGACCTTGGCGTGCCATTGCTGCGCCGATGCCGGCGTCTTTTCAACTGGCCATTGCCGTCACCCTCGGGTGCATGAAGTTACCAATTGCACAACTACGCAGCCTGCGCACCGGTGATGTGTTGGTGTTTGAGCAGAGTTTTTTCCAAGCTCAGGGCACCGGTTATGTACAGGCTGGCAGGCAGCGGCTGCATGGCTGCATTGACGACGACACCAGGCAGTTGTGTCTGACTGTTACATCTATCGAGGACACGTCTGTGGACGAAGATTTTGCACCCCCCCACCACTCGGGACATGAGGAAGAGGAGCCCGTGATGGATGTATTCGGCAATGAGCCGTTCGATGAGTTAAGCATGGCACTGAACGTACGCTGCGGAACACTGAACCTGACCTTGGGGGAACTGCGTAACCTCGCGCCCGGCTCGGTGCTGGGCATTGCCGGTTATGCTCCCGGTATGGCCGGTCTGTATTACGGCGATCGGCCCATTGGCGTGGGCCAGTTGGTGGAAGTCGACGGGCGCCTGGGGTTGCAGTTGTCCCGTGTGATGTTCGGCCCATGACGCTTCAGGGGATAGACCCCCTTATCCTGGCGGTATTTCTGGGGGCATTGGCGTTGATGCCCATGCTGCTGATCATCTGCACATCGTTTTTGAAGATCGTCATCGTGCTGATGATCACCCGCAACGCTATCGGTGTGCAGCAGGTGCCGCCAAGCATGGCCATCAATGGTATTGCGCTGGCGGCCACGCTGTTCATCATGGCGCCGGTTGGCTATGAGATTGCCGAGAGCGTCAAGGTCTCACCCCTGGACATGAGTAACGTGCAAACGTTTCTGCAGACGGGCAGTGAGGCCATCCAACCGTTGCGCGCATTTATGCTGCGCAATGTGGATGCAGATGTATTGACGCATCTGCAGGAAAACACCACGCGCCTGTGGCCTGAGCAAATGGCGCGGGAGGTGCAGCGCGAAGACCTGATCCTGCTGATTCCGGCGTTCGTACTGTCGCAGCTGCAGGCAGGGTTCGAGATCGGCTTCCTGATCTACATTCCCTTCATCGTGATCGACCTGATTGTCTCCAACCTGCTGCTGGCACTGGGCATGCAAATGGTCTCGCCAATGACCATTTCCCTGCCACTCAAATTGCTGTTGTTCGTGCTGGTGTCCGGCTGGTCGCGGTTGCTCGACAGCTTGTTCCTTTCCTATCTATGAGTGGCGTATGGAACCGATCGTGCTGTTCAAGCAGGGCATGTTGCTGGTGGTGGTGCTGTCGGCGCCACCGTTGATTGTGGCTGTGGTGGTGGGGGTGCTGACATCCCTGGTGCAAGCACTGATGCAGATCCAGGACCAGACGCTGCCGTTTGGCATCAAGCTGGTGGCAGTAGGGATCACATTGATCCTGACGGGACGCTGGATTGGCGTGGAGTTGATCCAACTGATCAATTTGACCTTCGACATGATTGGCCGCTCGGCCCTGAACTGAGGTCTCGCCTGTGTTGCTCTATCTCGACTACCTGCCCAGCCTGGTCATCGGCATGGCACGTATCTACCCCTGTTGCATCCTGGTGGCTGCGTTCTGTTTCCAGCATATACGCGGCATGCTCAGGCACGTCCTTGTGATGGTCATGGCGCTGATGCCGGCGCCGGGCATTCACGCAATGTTGGAGGGCCAGGACTACTCGGCGATGATACTCGCGGCGCTGATAATCAAGGAGGTAGCGCTGGGTTTGTTGCTGGGGGTGCTGCTGGCGATGCCGTTCTGGATGTTCGAAGCGGTGGGCGCGCTATTGGATAACCAGCGCGGGGCCTTGGCGGGTGGTCAGCTCAATCCTTCACTGGGTCCGGACGCCACACCGATTGGACATCTGTTCAAGCAATTGGCGATTTTTCTATTGATGGTGACGTTGGGCTTAGGCGCATTGACCCAGGTGATCTGGGACAGTTACCTGATCTGGCCACCCACCGTGTGGTTTCCACTCCCTGCACCGAATGGCATGAGCGTATTCCTCGGCCTGCTTGGGGACACCTTCATGCATATGATGCTCTACGCAGCACCCTTTATTGCGGTGCTGCTGTTGCTGGAGTTCGGCATTGCGCTGCTGGGGGTCTACAGCCAGCAGTTACAGGTGAGTACGCTGGCACCTCCCGTGAAGTGTCTGGCGGGTATCGGTATTCTGCTGTTGTACTTTGCGCTGCTGCAGGACCTGATCGTTGGACGTATGAGCCAGTTGGGTGATCTGAAACACTCGCTGGGCCTTTTATTTAAGGCCTCAATGCCATGAGTGATTCGGGGGAAAAAAAGCACCCGGCTTCAGCCAAGAAATTGCGCGATCAGCGTAAAAAAGGCCAGGTTGCTCAAAGTCAGGATGTGGCCAAGTTGCTGGTGCTGGCCGCCATCAGTGAAATTGCCTTATTCACCGCCGAGAGCAGCTTGCAGCGTTTCCAGCAATTGATGGTGTTGCCGATCTCACGTCTTGATCAGCCCTTTGTGCGGGCGCTGGAAGAAGTGCTGTTTGAAGGCCTGGTGGTGTTTTTCTCATTCGGCCTGTTGATGGCCGGCGTAGCGATTGCCACCAAGCTGATCAGCAGTTGGATGCAATTCGGTCTGCTGTTTGCCCCGGAAACACTGAAGCTCGATTTCAATCGCCTCAACCCGATCAGTCAATTCAAGCAATTTTTTTCTGCCCAGTCGCTAATGACGCTGTTGATGAGCATCGTCAAAGCCGTGCTTTTGGGTGTGATCGTGTATGTAGTGGTCTGGCCTTCTCTTGGGGCGTTGATCAACCTTGCCAACAGCGATCTGCAAAGTTACCTCCTGGCACTGATCGCATTGTTCCGCTATCTGCTGCATGCCTGTCTTGGGCTATTGCTGATACTGGCAATTCTCGACTTTACATTGCAGAAGCACTTCTTCGCCAAGCGCATGCGCATGACGCAAGTCGAGGTTGTCAAAGAGTACAAGGACATGGAAGGCGACCCCCATGTGAAGGGCCAACGTCGTGCATTGGCGCAGCAATTGGCCCAGGAAGAACCGAAGGTCAAGCTGCCCAAGCTGGAAGAGGCCGATATGTTGGTGGTCAACCCGACCCACTTTGCAGTCGCCTTGTATTACCGCCCCGGCAAGACACCGCTGCCGTTGTTGGTGAGCAAAGGTACGGATGCCGTGGCCCGCCAATTAATTGCGCAGGCGAAGGCCGCCGAGGTGCCGGTCATCCAATGTGTATGGCTGGCCCGGTTGCTCTACACAAAGGAGTTGGGCGCAAGCATTCCCCGTGAAACCTTGCAGGCTGTGGCGCTGATCTACCGCACCTTGCGTGAGCTCGATGATGAAGCCAAACGCGAAACCTTGGAGTTGCCAGAGTTGGAGCGGCGCTGATCAGCGACCGGAGCTTGTGTCCAGGGCTTCGAGATTGGCCAGCGATAGCATCCGGCTGAGGATCCTGTCGAGCGCGCTACGCGGTGCGGACAGTGCGTGCCAGATTACCAAGGTGTGTTGGGCGTCGAGGTAGATAAAACAGCCATCAAATACGACGGCCTGCTCAAAGCGCCGCTCCAGCATCCGCTGCAATTGCCCGGCCTTCAACGCTTCACGCGCCACCTGCAAAGCCAGCCCCGAGCGCCTGCCGGCGTGCAGTGCACAGGCCGTGATACCGGGAGCGAGTGCCAGGTGAGCGGCAGCGCCGCTCACCAGGTTGTCCAGAAATACCTGGCGTTGAGTGTCGGGCATTTCTTGGCGACTCACCGTTCCAGCGAGATTGTCTGGTAGTCCGCCCGTTCCCCGGCGGGGCCAGGTTCGGCGCGCATCTGAGGTGGCCACCAGATCACCATCTTGTCCTTGCTCGATTGAGGGCGTGAGCAGGAGTCGCCCCTGCAGGTGGGCGTGCAGCCGGCGACGAGCAGTGCCGTGCCGATCAGGGTGACGCACAATAGGCGATGTTTCATGGTGTGGCCTTCGGAGCAGGAGTGATCAAGGAGGGGCGGGGCACGCTGAGGTGTTCATCCTTCACCACCGGGCGCATGGCGATAAATACCTCGGCTTCTTCACCCGGCTTCAGCCAGGCGCGCGGCCACACGCTCACAGCCAGGGTCTGCGGCGTGCTGCATTCATTTTCGTCAATACGGGCATAGCGCTTGGACTGGTTGCTCAGCACTACCACCGCCACGTTGTAATCCGGGCCGGTGTACCACTGGCTGCGTTCGGTGTTCAGTGCCAGGATGTCGCGGGTGCTGCACAAGGTGTTCAGCCCCAGTGGCATTGGCGCAGACTTGAAGCCCTTGGGGATTTCACCACTGACCATATGCGCCAGTGTGCTGATGATATCGCTGCGCTTTATCACGGGCGGGTGAGGGGCATCGCGCCTGGCCAGAGGTGCAAGGGCCGCTTGCAATTCGACCTGGTCCGCCTGGGGCAGGTAGCGAGAAGGGTCTGCTTGATCGCCAATGACGCGCGGAGTGAGGATGAACAAGCGTTCACGCCGGTTGTTCTGCCGTTCGGTCGACGAAAACAGCGCCTTGCCTATGAATGGAATATCGCCCAGCAAGGGCACCTTGTTGCGCTGGTCACTGCTTTCGGTGACGTGGAAGCCTCCGACCACCAGCGAGCGTTTTTCCTCCATGACCGCCTGGGTGCTGACCTTGCCTCGGCGCACATCCAGATTGCCGGGAGATGGGTTGGTTTCGTCGAAATTACCGTCTTCAATATCCACCGCCAGGTGGATCTGGTGACCGCCACGGCTGGTGATGACACGGGGAACAACCTGGAAACTGGTGCCCACAGTGACCGGTAAAATGGTGGCATTCTCTCGACCCGGTGTCAGGTATTGGGTGCGATTGAAGTCAATTACCGCCGGTTGGTTTTCCAGCGTGAGAACGGAGGGGTTGGACACCATGCTTGCCAACCCTTTGGCTTCCAGCGCGCGTATATCCGCGTAGAAGCGCTCGCGGTTTTCAATCGACAGCTGCGACGAAGTGCCCGGAGCCATATTGACGCCGCCGCGGAACCGACTGTTCTGAAAGCCCCAGTTCACCCCGAACTCTCGCAATTGCGTGCGCTCGATATCGAGAATAATCGCGTCGATTTCCACCAGTTTGCGCGCGACATCGAGTTGGGTGATCAGCTCGCGGTACATGGCCAGGCGTTCAGGCAGGTCGTAAATCAGCACGGCGTTGTTGCGCACATCGGCTTCAACGCGAATTCGGCTGCCAGGCGCCGCAGCGCGCGGTGTGAGTGTGGGTGGAGCGTCCAACGGCGCGGTATGGCCGTTTGCACCCAGCATCTGCCCCAGCAACGGGTTGCCCAATCTTGGGATGTTCGGCACAAGGGGCGCAGGCTGTGAGGTGGAGCTCTGATTCAGTCGATTGAGGGTCGAGTTGGCGCGCGGCTCCAGTAACCCTCGCAAAATGCTCGCCACCCCCGGAATGTTGAGTTTCTCGCCGCGATAATCCACTTGCCGGTCCGTTGCATTGGCAAACTTGAGCGGGAAGCTCAACACACTTTGTTTTTCATCCGGCGAACGACGCTGACTGCTGAACTGTTTGATTTGCTCGATATAGCGACGAGGGCCAGATACGAGTACTACGCCGTCTTCTGGTAACTCACCCCAACCGAAGCGGCTATCGAGCAAGCCGATATCCGTGAGCGCTTGCTTGAGATCGGCAATGGTCTCGGAAGAGACTTCCAGGCGCGCAGACTCTTGCTGGTCCAGCGTGCTGATATAGAGGGTGTTGTTGTACATGTACCACTGGAAACGGTGTTCCACCCCCAACCTGTCGAGCATCGATTGCGGGGTATTAGCGCGGATCTTGCCATTGACGTTGCCCTCCAGCAGCCCCTCGACTTGCAGTTGAGTACCAAAGGCTTGAGCGAAATCGACGAGCACGTCACGCAAGGGCTTATGTTCTGCCTCATAAGCGTAAGCGGTGTTTTTCCAATCGGAAGGGATGGCGGCCAATGCGGTGTGTGCCGGGATCAGCAGCCAGGAAAGCAGAATAGCGTTACGCCAGGGAAATTCTTTGGGCGAAGCACGGCGTAAGCGACTGTGCTCATGGTTCTTGTTATGCATTGTCGGTTCTCGGGTTAGTACGACAGTGAGCGTAGCGAGGTGGGTTTGAGGTTTTGAGTCGGGCGAGCAAAGCGCGCGACTGTGGCGCGCCAGGTGTCGCGTTGGTTCAGCAGGGCCTCAAGGCAACCGAGCACGTAAGCCTCTCCCTGCCCACCTGGCAGTTTCTGAATCAGCCATAAAGCGCCGCTGTCAGCTTTTTGAGCCAGTGCGCCATGGAAATGATTCAGGCTGGCCGCGCCCAGGCGCATCCAGTGCTGCAAGGTGGTGGTGTCTGCGCGGATTGAGGTCAGTTGAGCGCTAAGTAACAAAGCGTCTCCCTGACGTTTCAGCATGATTTGGTCATCACCCTCAAACAAACTGAGTTGTTCTCTACAGCCACTTAACCAATCACGAACTAGCGATTGCATGTTATTGGAAACTCTCAAAAGTACTTTTGAGCAACATATGCGAAACGCGGTTATGTTCCAGATACGCCATTTGGGAAAGGGTGTTCTTGACGGCAAGTTCATAGAATAATTCAGCGTCAGCCCCATCTTTAGAGCCGTTGCTTGAACTCTGCTTATACAGCTTGTGGGCGATACTGCTGCTTCTTGAAAGTTCTTGTGAGAGATTGTTGGAAAGACTCATGGGCGTTCCTTTGTCTTGGGTGGACGTGCATGGGTGGATCAATTGTTGTTAAGTAGCGTTGTGCAGGACGCCAGGCGGATGCAATTAAATGTCTATCCGGCATTCCTTTGCGTGATTGAAAAAAGCATCGAGCATCGAGTGCCAGCTAATACGGAAATCACCCTCATCGGTTTTCAATACAAGGGTCTGCGCAGGGATTGTTTCGTCGGGCTGAAGCTTCCAGAGTGTTGCCTGTTGATTGGCGAGACACTGTTTTATCTCCTCAATGTCCTGTGGGTGACAGAGCAGCGAGGCGTTGATCTCATGAATCTGGTTTGCCAGTAGTTGCCTCAGAAGGGCGGCGAGCCGCTCGGGGGGCACCGTGTCGTCAAGCAGGCGGCGAATCGCCTGGTTGGTGATTGATGTTGCATACACCTCCAGGTTGTCACACATCGCTTGACGGTCACGCTCCCAGCGCTTGAGTTGGGCGTCTGCGCGTTGCCAGACATCCAGGGACGCCTTTTCCAGCAGCATTTCGCATCGCTTCTCTGCCTGGATTACCAGTTCATCAGCCTGTGCCTTGGCGCGACTGATGAGTTGGTTGGCGTGCGCCCAGTTTGCAAGCTCTTCCCGGGGGATCAGGCAACGTGGCAATTCCGAAGCATCCTTGAGCAACTCAATGGTGTGTCGGCATAACATCGCTGTTTTCCTTACGCGTTCGGGTCAGGTGACAGGGGGGCGTTTGCCAATGTCGTCACGCGCCAGACTACGGCTTGCCATAGCGTGTTCAGTCGACTGCTTGCGTTTTCGAGTGAGACGTTACTTTTCTCAACCGCCTGTACGCGGTTACGGGGGAATCTCAGTCGAAGGCGCCGCCAGGTATCGGGCTCTACCCAGCTGGAGAGCAATTGCAATGGATCAGCATCGTGCGACAGCATGGTAGGGGGCAGCGCCTTGGATAAACGCATGCACCACAGGTGCTGGCTCTCGCTCAACGGCGTCGCCGCTTCAGGATTGAACGTGTCGTGAACCAGTGTCAGCGCCAGGTTGAGTTGTTCCGTTGAAGCAAGGGCCAGGCGAAGTACCGTCGGGTGAGGGGCAGGAGGCAAGCACGCAACAATGCCAGTGAGGTCGTCCGGCGCGGACCGCCTGTTGCGATAAAGCACTTTAATTGCGGGGTACTTGTCGCCCCTCCAGTCCTCGTGGGCGTGCCTCCAGGGGAACGCCCACCATTGAGCCCAGGCCAGATGTTCACTCATGGAGTGATCCAGCTCAGGTGTCATGAGAGGTGCCATCCTGTTCGCGGGCTATGCGCGGCTCTTGCGGAGGATGTTGGCGGCGGCTGAACAGGAATAGCCCGGCAACCAAGGAGGACGCCACGCCAAGCAGTACCGCGATAACACTGCCTCGCCAAAACCCAAGATCATCGCTTGGCACCAGGAAAGGGCCGAAATACACCAGCCGCTGCTGCTCTTGGTAGGTGGTGGCAGGTACAAAGATCACGCTGAGTTTTTGCAGGTTATCCACTGCAGTGGTCATGCCTGGAATGCTGCTCGCCACCATCCTGCGAACGCGCGCGCGAATATTATCGGGATCCAGCCGTGGGTCATGCTTAATGAATACTGACGCTGAAGCGGGCTGGACTGGTTCTCCCGGTGCGATGCGTTCGGGCAATACCACGTGCACCCGGGCAATAATTACCCCGTCAATGTTGGATAAGGTGGCTTCAAGCTCCTGGGATAAGGCGTAGATATAGCGTGCTCGTTCTTCCAGTGGAGTGGAAATAACCCCTTCCTTGCGAAAGGTATCGCCCAGCGTGGTTCGTGCCACTCTAGGTAATCCTGCGGCTTCCAATGTACGTACGGCACGCCCGATATCGGCGGTGTTAACCGCCACGACGACACCGTCTTTGGACGGGATTTTTTGGGCGCGAATATGTTTGTCTGCCAATTCCGCTACCACTTCATTGGCTTCTTGCTCAGAAAGCTGTCGATGAAGTTCAACGCGGTCGCTGCAACCGTTTAGCATGAATGCAAAAGTCAGAAGTAGGGCGGCAGGCAGGTATTTAGTCATGTTCACTATTGCAGGTTACAGATTTTGTCGATGCATTGGCTTGTCTTGCCAAGGCTCTTTACTAAAAGCTGGGTCGTTAGCGCTACATTAGAAAGTTCCTGCGGATACTCTCTGAACTTGTCAGCGTCCATCCCTTTACTTGATGATTTCAACGCGCGTGCAAGGCGATCTTTGGCATCTACGATATGTTTTGATGGCTCTGTCAGCATGGCCAATACAGTATGGTTGGCGGAGGCAGGCGTGTTTGATATCGACCCTTCGAGCATCGAGGTGAAGAAACCAACATCCGTACTAGAAGCCGAAGGTTCCCGAGTGACGCCCGTGTTGCTGTGAAGTTTGTTTGGCGTTGAAAAGTCAAATGCTTCTATCTGCATATAGGGCCTGCGGTGAGGTGTCTGAAGCAGGTTCTTGATAATGGCTGATGCCGCATTTTTTACATCGACTCATATGACAACCTCCCCGGCTAATGAGCCAGGGAGGTAATCATGTTACGAGCGAATTTCTTTAGCCGCGGCGTACAAGCCCGAAATCATCTTTGATTTCAAACTTTCTTGGAACGTAAGCTCGGCGACTTCCTCTGCGCGTTCAGAAGCAGAACGGGAACCACTGCCACTCTGTACTCCATCGAGTTCACTGGACATCATGCTGTTGCCGTATGCGTATCCACCGTATGAACTGCTACCGGATATACCATTCATAATAAGACTCCGATTTGGATATTTTGAACGTTGATTCACGTGTCGTGAGCCAAGCCCTGATGTCTGGAACTTTTTGTAACTTGAACCAGGCTTTGAATATGTGGCTCGCAACGCTAAAGCGTTCCTGATATGTCTATGGCTAGATATTTCTGGATGATTGGAGTGCTGAGGGTAGAAGCATGGCCCCCTTACTGAGTCTTTAATGAGCTCTGTGTCCTCAAGCCAATGAGATGTCCAATTGTTTCATCCTGTAGTACAGCGTGCGCTTCGCAATACCCAACTCAATTGCCACGGTATCCACGCAGTAAAGATGGCGGCACAAGGACTCTTCAATCAATGCCCTTTCAATGTGCTGCAGGCGTGCCTTAAGGTTCATTTGGTTATCCTGCAACTGGCTCGACGACGTCGAAAGCGGTGGCAGGCCCAGCACGAATCTTTTGGCCGTCGAGCGTAGTTCACGAACATTGCCTAGCCAGGGGTGGCACAGCAGCTGTTGCAACAGCCCACCAGGCGGTGGCGGGGCATTGCATTTGAACTGGGCAGCTTCTTGTTGGATCATTTCCAGAAACAGCGGGATGATGCGTTCTCGCCTATCGCGCAGCGGCGGGAGCTGGATGTTGACGACATTCAGGCGAAAGTACAGGTCACGCCTGAAAGTGCCGTGCTCGACCATCTGATAAAGCGAATGCTGTGCGGACGCGATGACGCGCATGTCCACCGGTATAAAACGGGTTGAGCCCAAGCGCTCCACCCCACGCGACTCCAGCACCCGTAGCAGTTTGGCTTGCAAGCACAATGGCATGCTGTCGATTTCGTCGAGGTACAGGGTACCTAGATGGGCGGCTTCGACAAATCCGGCCCGTGATTGCATTGCCCCGGTATAAGCACCGCTGTTGACTCCGAACAATTGGCTTTCTGCGAGGCTTTCAGGAATAGCTGCGCAGTTCACGGCAACAAAATTACCCCGTCGTCCCGATAAGCGATGAACCCGTTGTGCCAATGTATCTTTGCCAGTACCGGTTTCCCCCAGTAGTAAAATGTCAATGTTGAGGGATGCCGTACTGTTGAGTGTGTTTTCAATATCCGGGCCATCATTGAGTAAGATGGTCGATTCATTTTCCCCATTAGAGTGGGCCGGCATTAACTGGGCGCTCCATTGTTGCGAGTGTTTCACTGTTTAACGGCGTTATCCAGACGCCGATCGCTAAAGTGAAGCGTATAAGGATTATGATGTGCGCTTAAAGCGGGTATGTACTGCAATGGTGTAGGAAAACATCGTTGGTTATAGCTATTTAGTTGTTTGAGTGTTGTTGTATCTATAAACCTGGGAGGTGAGTAGGGGGAATCTGATAGTTGAGTGTGGGTGTTTTCTTTGTCTGAGTTTTAATCATCGCCCACAAAAAAGCCGATGCATTGCATCGGCTTTTTTATTTGCGGCGGCTGCTTACACGTTAAAGCGGAAGTGCATCACGTCGCCATCCTTGACGATATATTCCTTACCTTCCAGGCGCCACTTACCGGCTTCCTTGGCACCGGCTTCACCTTTAAATTGGATGAAGTCGTTGTAGGCGATCACTTCTGCGCGGATAAAGCCTTTTTCAAAGTCGGTGTGGATCACGCCAGCAGCTTGTGGCGCGGTGGCGCCGACCTTGACGGTCCAAGCGCGGACTTCTTCGACACCAGCGGTGAAGTAAGTCTGCAGGTTGAGCATTTCGTAGCCGGCGCGGATCACGCGGTTCAGACCTGGTTCTTCCAGGCCCAGGGCCTCGAGGAACATGTCTTTTTCTTCGCCGTCATCAAGCTCGGCGATTTCCGCTTCGATCTTGTTGCAAACCGGCACCACGATGGCGCCTTCTTCGTCGGCGATGGCCTTGACCACGTCGAGCAACGGGTTGTTCTCGAAACCGTCTTCAGCCACGTTGGCGATGTACATCACTGGCTTGGTGGTCAGCAGGTGGAAGCCCTTGATCACGGCCTTCTCGTCAGCGCCCATGCTTTTCATCAGGCTGCGTGCCGGCTTGCCCTCGGTGAAGTGCGCGATCAACTGTTCCAACAGGCCTTTCTGGACCACGGCGTCTTTGTCGCCTCCCTTGGCGTTGCGCGCGACTTTCTGCAGTTGCTTCTCGCAGCTGTCGAGGTCAGCGAAGATCAATTCCAAGTCAATGATCTCGATGTCGCGTTTCGGGTCGACGCTATTGGAGACGTGAATCACGTTCTCGTCTTCAAAGCAGCGGACCACGTGGGCGATGGCATCGGTTTCGCGGATGTTGGCCAGGAACTTGTTGCCCAGGCCTTCACCTTTCGATGCGCCGGCTACCAGGCCTGCGATGTCGACGAACTCCATGGTGGTCGGCAGTACACGCTTCGGGTTGACGATCGCTGCCAGAGCGTCCAGGCGTGTATCCGGCATCGGCACGATACCGCTGTTAGGCTCGATGGTGCAGAAGGGGAAGTTCTCAGCCGCAATACCGGACTTGGTCAAAGCGTTGAACAAGGTGGATTTGCCGACGTTGGGCAGGCCGACGATGCCGCAATTGAATCCCATGGTGTTTCCCCTCGGAAAAAAGTCAGGCCTTCTGGCTGTGCAGGTTTTTCATCGCGCGGTTCCATTCACCGGCGAAGATATCCGGCAGCACGCCGAGGGCAAAGTCGATGCTGGCATCGAGTTTTTCCTGTTCGGCGCGTGGCGCACGACCCAGGACGAAATTTGAAACCATACTCGCAACGCCTGGGTGGCCAATGCCGAGCCGCAGACGGTAAAAATTATTCTGATTGCCCAACTGCGCAATGATGTCGCGCAGGCCATTGTGGCCGCCATGCCCGCCGCCTAACTTGAGTTTGGCAACGCCGGGTGGCAGGTCCAGTTCGTCATGGGCCACCAGGATTTCTTCGGGTTTGATCCGGAAGAAGCCCGCAAGCGCCGCGACAGCCTGGCCGCTGCGGTTCATGTAGGTGGTGGGAATCAGCAGACGAACATCCTGACCCTGGTGCGAAAAGCGCCCGGTCAGGCCAAAATATTTGCGATCAGCCGTAAGGCTCACACCTTGGGCGTGGGCGATACGCTCAACAAAAAGGGCCCCCGCGTTATGCCGGGTCTGTTCGTATTCGGCGCCTGGATTTCCCAGGCCAACGATCAGTTTAATGGCAGTCACGACAGGGGCCCTTCCTTTGGAGTTGTGGATAACATCGCCTGACCGGAGTGCGGCGAAAGTGGACGACAGGAGCTCACTTATCCAGAGATAAACTTCGCGTTATCGCCCGCTTTCTCGCTACGTTTCGGTCCGCGATGTTTCCTCAAGCTCCGATGCCGCAGAGAGCATTACTCTGCAGCGGTTTCGCCTGCTTCATCTTCTGCTACAACACGTGGCGCGTGGACGTTGGCAACAGCCTTGTCGTCGTTGTGAGCCAGTGCAACGAACTCAACGCCTTTAGGGGCCTTGAGGTCGGACAGGTGAATGATGGTGCCGATTTCAGCAGCCGACAGGTCGACTTCGATGAACTCAGGCAGATCTTTCGGCAGGCAGCTTACTTCCAGCTCGGTAGTGGTGTGGGAAACAACGCCACCTTTCTTGACCGGAGCTTCTTCACCAACAAAGTGCACAGGCACGATAGCGGTCA
>PJQF01000150.1_pt1 | contig 40923 bp, 30 predicted proteins | sample 1503741 | NCBI WGS metagenome assembly PJQF01 (sample SAMN07775949, study PRJNA414020) | Biofilm metagenome, whole genome shotgun sequencing project. | isolation source: biomolecule (vanillin) treated reverse osmosis membrane biofilm | place: India: Nagpur | collected 2017-03-21 | reverse complement strand
CAGGCTTGAATCCGTGGGTAACCCGGCAGGACGCCGGGTTAGCCGCACTGGGCCAGGGATGGCCCATTGCGGCGGCCCACGGATTCAAGCCGGAGTGAGGGCATGCCGAGCCTAAGCGAGGCACCGAGTGGTGGGGCAAAGCGTTTTTTGGTTACTTTTTTAGGCGTTTGTAAAAAAGTGACCCGCTGTAAGAGCGGAACCCATAGCCGCCGTGACCGCAGCAACGGATATGTACCCCACCCAAATCAAAAATCAAAAATCACAAATTCTCATACCGATTCATATCCAACACCCCATCCTCAACCGGCGTAGTCTCAAAAACATACCGCGACAAATCATGAAAATACTGCCAAAACAGCGGATGACTACGCCTCACCCCCCACCGATCAACAATCCTCTCAAACCGCTGGGCATCCTTGGCATCCTCCATCGCCGAAACAAACTCCGGCACCTCCCCCGCCGGAATGTTGAACATAAAGTTCGGATAACTGCTCAGCACCCCCGGATAGATGGTCACCGTATCCAGCCCCGGCTGATAGCGATAAGCCTCACCCAGCAAAAACGCCACATTACTGTGCGCACGATTACGCAACATGCTGTAAACCACCCGCTTGCCGCTGGCGGTTTCGACCCGCAGCATCGTGGCCTCAGGCAATTGCTCAATCACCTTGAGCCCCGCCGCCGGCCTCGACGTGAGGCGACTGAGCGCCTGCTCCGCATCCTGCAACGCCGGATCAATCCCATCACGCGAGCAATAGGCACCGGTACACCGGTTGATCGGGTCCGGACTGGCATTCAGGTCACCGTAGCGAGTCAGCAACTGATTGGCAAAGTCGCGCTTCGGGTCCTTCTCATCCAGATGCAGCCCACTCGGCGTGTCATCATCAATCGCCTCGTAGTCCAGCCAGAGCTTGAGTTTGCCGCTGTTCTGGTACCAATCGTCCATAAAGTCGTCGCGGCTATCGGCCGGCATCAGGCGCAGGAAGTTCTGCTCGGCGCCATTGCGGATCAGGTCGAAGTACAGCCGGGTCTGGGCCTGGTGCGAGACATTACCGAACACGTCAAAGTTGACCACCAGTTGGTAGTAGGTGCGCTCCAGCAACGGGTAATCGAACAACCACATCGTCTGCGGGACTTCACCGATCAGGCCTTTATTGACCGAGGCACTGTCAAAGTGGCGGAAGATGCTCAACAGCGCATTGTCATTGCCGGCCCACAGGGTAGACCAGCTTGGCGCCGGCAGGTCGGCGTAACTGTCCCGGCGCAGGGCTTCGTACTGGTTGCGCTTGTCGCGGTACTTGAGCCACAGGCTGAGCACGCTGCCCACGTCATCGTTCTGGCCGGGCATCGCCAGCAACGGCGTGGCCTGGCCACGGTAGCGGGCATCGGTGATGTACAGGTCGTGATCGGGTGCCTGGAACAGCGCCCAGAAGTTGTCGCGGATCACGTCCGTGGCAATCTGCCCGCGGCACACCGGGCCACGGATAAACGTGCGTACAAAGTACTCGGCGTTGTCCAGCATGAACTGGTAACGCGCCTGCGCCGGGATCGCTTCGAAGGTCTCGAACGGGTTGGCACGCCGCCCGGGGCCGTAGCCCGGCGACGCAGTCACCTGCCAGTCGCCGCTGTAGAACAAGGATTTGACCCGTGCCAATTTCTGCGCACTGAGCGGATAAGTGATGTGGGTTTTATGCACAATCACCCCTTGTACCGGCCACAGGCGGTAATACACCCGAGTGCCGGGGTCGTCATTCGGGCGACGGGTGTTGATCAGGTCAATCGGCTGCCCGCTGGGGGTGCGTGAGCGTACCCACTGGAAGAAATGCCCGGGTTCGCCGCCTTCAAAATACAGATGCGCAATAAACAGGTGCTCAAACAGCCAGCGCGCCACCAGGCTTTGCCGGGCGCCGGGGGCGTTGAGCAGGTTTTCCCATTGCAGCACCTGGGCCGCTTCCTGGGCACTCGGCGCCACGCCTTGTTGATCAATCGGCGCACCGGAGGCCAGCCAGCGTTGCAGGGTCTGGTATTGCTGGTCGCTCAAGCCGGTGACGGCCAACGGCATGCCTTCATTGGGGTGCGCGCCGGCGTAGGCGTCGAATTCGCCTGGCGACGGGCACATGTTTTCGCGGTTCAGGCCCAGCACGATGTCATCGGGCAGTTTGCCGTTGGGCTGCAAGGGCGCACGGCGGTGGCCCAGCTCCAACATGCGCGCCATCAGCGCGGCCTGGCTGCCCTGGGCATCAAGTACCGAGCTGAAGCCTTCGCGCTGCCAGGCGGCTTTACCGAACGCGTCATAAAACAGCCGGGTCGGCTTGGTGGCCTGGCTGCGCTCACCGTCATAGACCGGCACTTTGGTCGCGCCGCGTGCCGCGCCTTCGCCGCTGCCCAGGTTCAACTGGCAGCCCGAGTCATAGCAGGCATGGCAGGCCACGCACTTCTCAGTAAAAATCGGTTGAATGTCACGGGTATAGGAAATCGCCGGGGCGGGATCTTGGGCCTGTGTGGTAGTGCCAATCAGCAAAAGTGCAAGGCTGATAATGATGCGATACGGCATGAGCCTGGTCCCAAAATGAAGCCAAAATAAAAAACCCGCGAATTCTACCGGCCTGGAACCCACAGCAACATGAACGATATTCATGCAAAACCTTGGCATGCTCCAAATAGGCACAGGTTTGCTATGATTCGCCCCCTCCGAAATGCCTGACCAGAGTAGTCCCATGTCCGATCGTAGCGCTCGTCTGCACGCCCTTCATCAAGCCCTCAAGGAACGTATCCTGATCCTCGATGGCGGTATGGGCACGATGATCCAGAGCTACAAGCTTGAGGAGCAGGATTATCGTGGCAAGCGCTTCGCCGACTGGCCGAGCGACGTCAAGGGCAACAACGACCTGCTGGTCATCACCCGTCCGGACGTGATCGGCGGCATCGAAAAAGCCTACCTGGATGCCGGCGCCGACATCCTGGAAACCAACACCTTCAACGCCACGCGCATTTCCATGGCCGATTACGGCATGGAAGCCCTGGCCTACGAATTAAACGTAGAGGGCGCGCGCCTGGCACGCAAGATCGCCGACGCCAAGACCCTGGAGAACCCGGCCAAGCCGCGTTTCGTCGCGGGCGTGCTCGGCCCTACCAGCCGTACCTGCTCGCTGTCGCCTGACGTGAACAACCCCGGCTACCGCAACGTGACCTTTGATGAGCTGGTGGAAAACTACACCGAGGCGACCAAAGGTCTGATTGAGGGCGGCGCCGATCTGATCCTGATCGAAACCATTTTCGACACACTCAACGCCAAAGCGGCAATCTTCGCTGTGCAAGGGGTGTTCGAAGCGCTGGGCATCGAGTTGCCGATCATGATTTCCGGCACCATCACCGACGCGTCCGGCCGTACCCTGTCGGGCCAGACCACCGAAGCGTTCTGGAACTCCGTCAGCCACGCCAAGCCGATTTCCGTAGGCCTGAACTGCGCCCTTGGGGCAAGTGAACTGCGCCCGTACCTGGAAGAGCTGTCGAACAAGGCCAACACCCATGTGTCGGCGCACCCGAACGCCGGCCTGCCCAACGAATTCGGCGAATACGATGAACTGCCGTCGCAAACCGCCAAGGTCATCGAAGAATTCGCCCAGAGCGGCTTCCTCAACATCGTCGGCGGCTGCTGCGGCACCACGCCGGGCCACATCGAAGCCATCGCCAAGGCCGTGGCCGGCTATGCGCCACGCGCGATTCCGGATATTCCCAAGGCTTGCCGACTGTCGGGCCTGGAGCCGTTCACCATTGACCGCAGCTCGTTGTTCGTCAACGTCGGCGAGCGCACCAACATTACCGGTTCCGCACGCTTTGCCCGTTTGATCCGTGAAGACAACTACACCGAAGCCCTGGAAGTCGCCCTGCAGCAGGTGGAAGCCGGCGCCCAGGTGATCGACATCAACATGGACGAAGGGATGCTCGATTCGAAGAAGGCCATGGTCACCTTCCTCAATCTGATTGCCGGCGAGCCGGACATCTCCCGCGTGCCGATCATGATCGACTCCTCCAAGTGGGAAGTGATCGAAGCCGGCCTCAAGTGCATCCAGGGCAAGGGCATCGTCAACTCCATCAGCATGAAGGAAGGCGTCGAGCAGTTCATTCACCACGCCAAGCTGTGCAAGCGCTACGGCGCCGCCGTGGTGGTGATGGCGTTCGACGAAGCCGGCCAGGCCGACACCGAAGCGCGCAAGAAAGAAATCTGCAAACGCTCCTACGACATCCTGGTCAATGAAGTCGGCTTCCCGCCGGAAGACATCATCTTTGACCCGAACATCTTCGCGGTCGCCACCGGTATCGAAGAGCACAACAACTACGCCGTCGACTTTATCAACGCCTGCGCCTATATCCGTGACGAGCTGCCGTACGCGCTGACCTCGGGCGGCGTCTCCAACGTGTCGTTCTCGTTCCGCGGCAACAACCCGGTGCGTGAGGCGATCCACTCGGTGTTCCTGCTGTATGCGATCCGCAACGGCCTGAGCATGGGTATCGTCAACGCCGGCCAACTGGAGATCTACGACCAGATCCCGGCCGAGCTGCGCGATGCCGTGGAAGATGTAGTGCTCAACCGCACCCCGGAAGGCACCGACGCCCTCCTCGCCATCGCCGACAAGTACAAGGGCGACGGCAGCGTCAAGGAAGCCGAGACCGAGGAATGGCGTGGCTGGCCGGTGAACAAGCGCCTGGAACACGCGCTGGTCAAGGGCATCACCACGCATATCGTCGAAGACACCGAGGAATCCCGGCAGTCGTTTGCGCGCCCGATCGAAGTGATTGAAGGCCCGCTGATGTCCGGCATGAACATCGTCGGCGACCTGTTTGGCGCCGGCAAAATGTTCCTGCCCCAGGTGGTTAAATCCGCCCGGGTAATGAAGCAGGCCGTCGCCCACTTGATCCCGTTCATCGAGCTGGAAAAAGGCGACAAGCCGGAAGCCAAGGGCAAGATCCTCATGGCCACCGTAAAAGGTGACGTGCATGACATCGGCAAGAACATTGTCGGCGTGGTACTGGGTTGCAACGGCTACGACATTGTCGACCTGGGCGTGATGGTCCCGGCCGAGAAGATCCTGCAAGTGGCCAAGGAACAGAAGTGCGACATTATTGGTCTGTCCGGCTTGATCACGCCGTCCCTGGACGAGATGGTGCACGTGGCCCGCGAGATGCAACGCCAAGACTTCCATCTGCCGCTGATGATCGGTGGCGCCACCACCTCCAAGGCGCACACGGCGGTGAAGATCGAGCCCAAGTACAGCAATGATGCGGTGATCTATGTGACCGACGCCTCCCGTGCGGTGGGCGTGGCCACGCAGTTGCTGTCCAAGGAATTGAAACCGGCCTTTGTCGAGAAAACCCGCCTGGAATACATCGACGTGCGTGAACGCACCTCGAACCGCAGTGCACGTACCGAGCGCCTGAGTTACCCGGCGGCGATCGCCAAGAAGCCACAGTTCGACTGGAGCACCTATACCCCGGTGAAACCGAGCTTTACCGGTGCCAGGGTGCTGGACAACATCGACCTCAAGGTCCTGGCCGCGTACATCGACTGGACGCCGTTCTTTATCTCCTGGGACCTGGCCGGCAAGTTCCCGCGCATCCTCGAAGACGAAGTGGTGGGTGAAGCGGCGACCGCGCTCTACGCCGATGCCCAGGAAATGCTGAACAAGCTGATCGACGAAAAACTCATCAGCGCCCGCGCAGTGTTCGGTTTCTGGCCGACCAACCAGGTGCAGGACGATGACCTGGAAGTCTACGGTGACGACGGCCAGCCGATTGCCAAACTGCATCACCTGCGCCAACAGATCATCAAGACCGACGGCAAGCCGAACTTCTCCCTGGCCGACTTCGTTGCGCCCAAAGACAGCGGCGTGACCGACTACATCGGTGGCTTCATCACCACCGCCGGTATCGGCGCCGAAGAAGTGGCCAAGGCCTATCAGGACGCGGGCGACGACTACAATTCGATCATGGTCAAGGCCCTGGCCGACCGTCTGGCCGAGGCCTGCGCCGAGTGGCTGCACCAGCAGGTGCGTAAAGAACACTGGGGTTATGCCAAGGACGAACAGCTGGATAACGAGGCGTTGATCAAAGAGCAATACAGCGGCATCCGCCCTGCCCCGGGCTACCCGGCGTGCCCTGACCACACCGAGAAAGCCCAGTTGTTCCAACTGCTGGACCCCGAGGCCCACGAAATGCACGCCGGCCGCAGCGGTGTGTTCCTCACCGAACACTACGCGATGTTCCCGGCAGCGGCAGTCAGCGGCTGGTACTTCGCCCACCCGCAGGCGCAGTACTTTGCCGTGGGCAAAGTCGACAAGGACCAAGTGCACAGCTACACCGCGCGTAAGCACCAGGACTTGAGCGTCACCGAACGCTGGCTGGCACCCAACCTGGGTTACGACAACTAAGAAGCGCGGTATTCACCTGCCCGGACCGCTTGCAGCATTGACCGCTGCAGGCGTTCGAAGCAGGCGGGTACCGGGCCTTGACGCGTGCAAGCTCGGTGTTGAAAGCGGTATCCGGATACCTCACCTGACATGAGCAAAATCGATTTCCTGTGCGTACCGATCATTGGATCACACCGCAAAGGATTTCATCATGCCCACCCCGCACTCCCCTGCCCCCCTGAGCCAACTGCCAGCATCGGCGGTGCATCAACGTTTCTCGACACGCCCGGCTTTGTATTCGGTGGTATTCAATGCACTGCGCAGTCGGATACTGGCGTGTTACCCATCGCTGCCCCTGGATCTGCCGACGCTCAAGCTCGCCATCCCGCAGCCAGAAGGTCACTACATCTACCGGTCGCTGATGGAGGTCGCTCTGGCGCACGTACTCGACCCGCAGTTGCTGGACCTGCACACACGCCGCGAGCTGCCGTATTACCTCACGCAACAAATCCCTACGGTGTTGAAACCCACACCGCCTGCGCTGATCGATATGCAGGTGATCGCGCACATCATCGACCAATTGCGCGTGTCGCTACCGTTGCATTTCCAGCAGGAACTGGCGGACTACTGGAGCGCAAGCGATAGCCACGGCCGCAGTCGCTGGCAATGGCTGAGTGAGTTTCTCAATGGCCAGATGACGGCCGCAGCGGCAGGTCAGTCAAGCCTGACCGACAACCAACGGGCCATGCTGACAGCCGTCGCCGCATGGCCGGGGCGGCTTGACCGGCTCTCCCACGCCTCGCCCACCACCTATGCCTATTTCATTGAAAGCACACTCGTTAAAGGCGCAGAAGAAACACGCCTGCTGAGCCCGGACCTGCTGCTGGTACGCGATCAACAGGTGCTGCTTTACAGCATCGGTGGAAGGGTTGAGGCGTTTACCTCCATCGATGATTTCAGTCACGCCTGGGGCGCCAGGATGCAGCGCCAGTTCGAGTTCGACAGCCTCACCTGGAGGCGTAACGAACCCGACGGCAACGTGTTCGAACAACAAGCCGGCCTGCTGCTCGACCAGGCGTTGGAAGACCTCGCGGCGTTGACCTTTGAGGGCGAGGACGAAACCACGCTGCAGCGGCGTCTGGACACGCTCACCGACCCGGCGGTTTTCTTTACCCAGGTTGCGACGCCTGCCGCACCGCACCTGCAGACGATCCGCGACCAGTTGCCCGAGTGGCTCACGCAAGCCAGCGCCGATGACCGCTTTGCGTTGCACCGCCACCAGCAGGAGATGGCGCAAGTATTGCGACGCAACCAGGGTCAATCGTTCAACGACGGCATTGAGAATATCCATGACTTCAGCCGCGCGGCATTACGCAAGCAGATGCGAGCCGATCATGGTGACTACGACCCCGACGAGGTCCTGCTGGACTTTACCGTGGCCGCCGGCTACCCGGGAGGCGCAGGTATCGTCGAGCACGTGCGCCTGTCATTGACGGAGCTGGCAGTGAAGAACCTGGCCGGCAAGCCTTCAGGACGGCTGACGCTTTCAGCCAAGGGAGGCCTGGCACTGCCAGGCTGGCTGGACGAAGACTACCTGATGGGCAGCAGCGGTTTAATTCAGCGCGTCGACATAGGCAGCACGTACCCGCAAAGAATCAGGGATGTGCTGTTATCCGACACCCGTGACGCACGGCGCCGGGAACAGCTGTTTACCCGCGAACTCAAGGTCAAGCTGCCGATGCAGGCGTTGGAATACAAGATTCGCCAACAGCACGGCCTGACCGTCATGGGTTATCGCTATGTGAAGGCGCTGATGGGCTCGATGCCTTCGGACCGATACGTCGACGGCGAGGAGATCCTCCTGCGCCCATTGGCGTTCTGCCGCAAAACCGGCGCCCAGCCCGATGAGGTCAGCAACGCGTTCATTATTGAACCCAGGGATGTGCGTGTCGGCCCACACCTGCTGTATCAACCACTGTATGCCGACTGCCTGCATGAATACCCGACACGCCAGGCACTGCTCGACGCACTGGCCAAACCCGGCGAGCTGCAAAACACGGTGCTGACCTGGCTGACCGACCAGGCACGCCCTATCTACGCCAACGGCGGCATCAAAGAACCTCACATCATCCGCTTCCTGGCGGGGGATGAATTCAGCCCTCCCCAACACCCCGCTCCCGCGACCCTGGCGGTCGATGAAGGTGCCGGCGAGTGGCTGCAATCCCAAGTCAACGGCCAACTGCTCAACCATCTATACGGCAGCACTGCGCGGGCACTGGTCGACCTGGCGGATCGCGAGTCGGTGTCCAACAGCGAAAGCCGCTGGGCCGTTGTGATGGAAGGTGCGTGGCTGCTCTTCAATACCTTACTGTTGCCACTGGTACAGGGGCCAGCCATGTTGGCGGGTTGGTTCATGGTACTGGTCGCCAGCCTGGAGCAGGACCTGGCCGGGCTGGACAGCAGCGACCCGACTGCCCGTGAGCTGGCGTTGATTGACCTATTGCTTAACACCGCGATGGTGCTGCTGCACGCTGCCACACCGGCCAACCGGCCTCGCCAGCCGCTGCTGGAGCCCAGCGCAGAAGACCCGGCACGGCGCCTTGCTCGCTGGCGCCGCCCTGCGGGCCTGCCCCATGCGCCCAGTGCCGCAGTGGTCCATCAGGGCGCTGTGGCGCTGCCAGGCGAACCTCCGGCGACCGGCCACACCGCATTGGACTTCACCCGTTCACTGGCCAGCCCCTGGGCAAGTGCAAGGCTGATGCAGGCGTTGCTTGACCTGCATGTGCCGTGGCCTGCGTCCCTGCCGCCGGCGCAGGCAAGCGGCCCTCTCAAAGGCTTGTACCGGATTGACGGCGCCTGGCACGCCAGCGTCGGCGCGCTGCTGTTCCAGGTCAACGTGGTCCAGGGTTTCAACGAGGTTTACCTGGTTCATCCGCAGCATCCGCAACGTCCCGGTTTCAAACTGACCAGTGACCAACAGGGGCGCTGGGGGCTGGACCGACGAGCCAGGCTGGAGGGCGGCATGCCCAGAGAAAGACTCGCGGGGTTGGCGGAGCGTAATAAACAGCGATTGCAGGCGCTAAACCCAGCGTTGGAAAACCTCACTCGGGAAGCGCAGCAACTGGCAAGCCAGGCCCAGCAATTCAACAGCGCCGTCATCACCGCCCGGGTTCGACTGACCGAGCAACAACGCGCACTGAAAGAGGATTGGGAACGGCTCAACAACCCCCAATTGCTGCCCGCCTTGCGCTCCAGAATCGTCGAGCGCCATGAGCAACGGCAACGCTCGACGTTACGCGCCCTGCATGACTGGAACATCGCGGTGGAGAACTACCGGGAAAACACCCGCACGTTTGTCGATGTGCTGCAACAGAGCGAAGCCACGGCTCGCCAATTGATGGAATTGGACAGGACCGAGGTGAAATACAAAGATGCGCGCGATAACGCCACAACCAACCTGTTCCAACACTCGCTGGTGTCCTATGCGAACCTGCATCAGAAAATCTCACACACGCTGCAAACCCGACGCGGCGAAGACCTGGCTGAACTGCTAAGACGCGTCGACAGAGAACTGCCCGATAACATCACAGATGCCTATGAAGTGTTCATCAGCGGCGCGATGCAACGACTGGAAACGCTCAAAGAGATACTCGAACTCACAGAGAACATCGAAGCCACTCTGCAGCAGGCAACCTCAGCGCTGCGCGCGAACCTGCTGGCAGAACTTCCACCTGACCGCATCATCTCCTCGGCCATTATCAAACATCACCTGCTGCTGGCCCTGTTTGAGCTGTTACCGGATCGCACGCCCGGCCCAAGAAAACCGGAGGAAAGCCCTTTCCTCGCTATTCTCATCGACCGTCAAGCCACTGTCGGCATATTTGCACACACGGAAATGCGCACGACCACCGGTTACTCACCCGCCGAACAAATGGCCGTGCTCAAAGATTCCCTCAAGCGTTATGAGCAACTGGAAAACGCCGTCATCTCGCTCTCCGAGATGCATTCGAGCCTGTTACGAGACGAATACCGAGGCCCGTTCCTGGAGCAACTGGGCGAAGCCCGCGCAAGCCTTGAAGCACAACTGGCGAGCTTAATCCTGGTTGAAGAAAAAATTACCCCGCGCCCCGTGCCCGACAGGGCCAAACGCCCCAAAAAACCCACTCGCCGAGTGATCAACACCGTCGACAAGACCAGCCTGATCGGCGATTTGCGGCCAAGCAGCGCTGATGCATCGGGCAATTTCGTCGATATCAACGACACCTTCACAGGCACCCTCCTCGCCACGTATCACGAGCACCCCGATGAAGGGGTGTGGAAAGTGGTTGAACCCGCAGACACCACCACACAGCTTCCCCCACGGGCCGTTCGGCCGCTGAAGACGTTAAGAACGCTGGCGCAAACCCTGACAGCCGATCGCGCGGGTATCGACGCAAGCATTCGTTTTCAACAGCGAAAACTTCAAGAGCCCGGCCGTGTAGAGGAAGTCGACCCTTATGAATGGGAGGTGATGCTGACCCAGCACGCGGCGAAATTTGAAGCGCTTGCGGCAGAAATAGACCGCGACCACGCCACTGATAGCAGCGCCACCGCCTTGAGGAATCACGTCCTTGAAGAAGCCGCATCCGCCACGCAGAAGGCCCGCGAGGTGTGCAGTGAAGGCTACAAACTGCAACGCCCGAAAGCCGCCAACATTGCCTATTTATGGAAATACGGCTTCGTTGATATCAATCTGGTGCGCAGTCGCATCAAATTGAAGGCCGGCGATTACCTTACCGAATATGCAATACGCGACAAAAGCCTGATCAAAGCCGGCAAAAAGGCTGACGAGACTGTCTTGTGGTATGCCCACTTCCATTATCCCTCTGAGCATGCGCCCGCATCCCAACCCGCTTTCGGCCATTTGAAAACCCGGGCTGAGCGTCTGTTCACCCGCCGAGAGCTGATCGAACAATCGCGCGCTAACAACCGTGCGGTGGTCAATCTGGACAAAGCCGAGATCAAGCCACCACTGGATCAGACGCTGTTTCTTGGGCTGGAGGTGTTAAAACCTGAGTGACGTTTCCATTCGCTTGTCTATGCTTTGCATAACGTCCGGCCGAAGAGGGATATATGGAAGACCCAAGCGATAACAAACCGCCGACCTTCTGGCAGATGCTGCACAGCGTGTTGGCGGCAGCGTTCGGTGTGCAAAGCGGCAAAAACCGCGCTCGCGACTTTACTCACGGCAAGCCCAGCCACTTTGTGGTCCTGGGCATCCTGTTCACAGCGGTGTTTGCGCTGACCTTGTTCGGCATTGTCAAACTGGTGCTGCACCTGGCGGGCGTTTAACGCAACAGCAGTTGCAGGCTGAACGGGTAACGGTAGGACGGTGGCTTGCCCACCGCTGACAGTGCGCGAAAATCCACTGGCGGCATTGGCCCCAATAAGCGTTGTGCCTGCCTGGCGTCGATCAGCTGGAACAACGCTTGCTGGCGGTCACGCCCGCCGTAGGCGGCGATATCGACGCCCTTGGCGTCATCATTGATCAACACCATGGCCCAGCCACCCAACGTGAAGTGCCCGGCGACGAGGGTTGTGAGCCGGCCGTCGAGGCGTGCCTGCAAGATGCCCGGCGAGCTGTTGACTGCACTGAACAGCGCGTCCTTGCCCGGCACGCGCCCGCTGTCTTGCAGGGCCTGCATGGCGCCGAGCGCCATCTCATCGTTGGCAGACCATACCAACGCCGTCTGGGGATAGCGCTTGAACAACTGCGTGGCTTGCTCGAATGCGCGCTGGCGGCTCCATTCGCCATACACCAACTGGCGCAGACGCACTTGCGGGTGCTCGGCCAGGGCGCGGCGCAAGCCCTGCTCACGTCGCTGTGCGGCCGGCGTATTTTTAACCCCAGAAAACGCCAGCAGGTCCAGAGACTCACCGGGTGCAACCGGGCCATGGCTGCGCAGCAGGTCGGTGAGCATCAGGTAACCGGCCTGCTCGTCATCGGCCACCAGGCTGCCGATCCACTGCGCGTCTTTGTGCATGTCGAGCATTTGCAGTTGAGCGGCCGTCAACGCATTGTTCACGATCAACAGCTTGACCCCGCGGCCCAAGGCCATGCGCAAGATCTGCGGAGCAATGTATTGTTCGTTGACGAACACCAGGTAGTCCGGGCGGTTTTCCCCTTGCAGGGCTTCGCGCGCATGGGCGACGGTTGTGTCCGGGTTGCGCTCGGAATAACGCACACGAAAATCCAGGCCGAGGTCCTTGGCGGCGGCCTGCATGAATTGCGCGTAGGTGACCCAGAAAGTTTCGGTCGACGTGCCCGGGTTAAGAAACACCACTGACGTCGCATGGGCCATCGCCCCGTACGCCGAACCCAATAACCACACGCACGCAATCAGAACCTTCAACATGGTCGTTTGAGCCTTGGATGTTGACCGCCATGATAATGGCAAATTGGCAGTCAATCGAGGCTCAATCCTGCTTCATTTACTGGTGGCCAACCCAGAAAACGGCGGTTCCGACCACCAGAATGATCAGAAACAGAATGGCCCAGGCATCAACGGTACTGTCAGGTTTACGGGCTTTAGTCGAATTGCTCATCGCATCGCCTCTTGTCGGTTTTATAGGTGATTGCATTAAGACTCGACGACAGTAAAGTTCATGATTGCCCGCATGACAAATGTGGGTATCGCGATAACCGTTCTCATTAGTCAATTTGGTTATTTACATATACTCAAACATCACTTTTGCGCATAAACGCAAACTGGTATCGTGCGCCGGCTCCGTTGGGAGTGCGCGGCCGTGCGCGCAGATTTGCCGAGAACAGGACCTATATGTACGTATACGACGAATACGATCAGCGCATCATCGAGGACCGCGTCAAGCAGTTCCGTGATCAGACCCGACGCTACTTAGCAGGTGAACTGAGCGAAGAAGAGTTCCGCCCTCTGCGCCTGCAAAATGGCCTTTATGTTCAGCGCTTTGCGCCGATGCTGCGGGTGGCCGTGCCCTATGGCCAACTGACTTCGCGCCAGATGCGCATGATGGCCAAGATTGCCCGCGACTTCGACAAAGGCTATGCCCACATCAGTACCCGCCAGAACGTACAGTTCAACTGGCCGGCGCTGGAAGATGTGCCGGACATCCTCGCCGAGCTGGCCACCGTGCAGATGCACGCCATTCAGACCAGCGGTAACTGCCTGCGCAACGTGACCACCGACCAGTTTGCCGGCGTAGCCGCCGACGAGCTGATCGACCCGCGCCCCTGGTGTGAAATCGTCCGTCAGTGGACCACCTTTCACCCGGAATTCGCCTACCTGCCGCGCAAGTTCAAGATCGCCATCAATGGCTCGACCTCGGACCGCGCCGCCATCGAAGTGCATGACATTGGCCTTGAGCCGGTGCACAACGCCGCTGGCGAGCTGGGTTTCCGTGTGCTGGTCGGTGGCGGCCTCGGTCGTACACCGGTGGTCGGTGCGTTCATCAATGAGTTTCTGCCATGGCAGGACCTGTTGAGCTACCTCGATGCCATTTTGCGGGTCTACAACCGCTACGGCCGTCGTGACAACAAGTACAAGGCCCGGATCAAGATCCTGGTCAAAGCGCTGACCCCTGAGGTGTTTGCGCAGAAGGTCGACGCTGAGATGGAACACCTGCGCGGCGGCCAGACCACCCTGACCGAAGCCGAAGTACACCGTGTGGCCAAGCACTTCGTCGACCCTGAGTACAAGGCCCTGAGCAATCAGGACGCCGAACTGGCCGCCCTTGACCAGCAGCACCCAGGTTTCGCCCGCTGGCGTACCCGCAATACCCTGGCGCACAAAAAACCGGGCTATGTAGCGGTGACCCTGTCGCTGAAACCTACCGGCGTTGCGCCAGGTGACATCACCGACAAACAGCTGGACGCCGTCGCCGATCTGGCCGAGCGCTACAGTTTCGGCCAACTGCGCACCTCCCACGAGCAGAACATCATTCTCGCCGACGTTGAGCAAAGCCAACTGTTCACGCTGTGGGGCGAACTGCGCGAAGGCGGTTTCGCCACGCCGAACATCGGCTTGCTGACCGACATCATCTGCTGCCCGGGCGGCGACTTCTGCTCCCTGGCCAACGCCAAATCGATCCCGATCGCCGAATCGATCCAGCGCCGTTTCGACGACCTGGACTACCTGTTCGACATCGGCGAGCTGGACCTGAACATTTCCGGTTGCATGAACGCCTGTGGTCACCACCACGTCGGCCACATCGGCATCCTGGGCGTGGACAAGAAAGGCGAAGAATTCTACCAAGTGTCCCTGGGTGGCAGCGCCAGCCGCGATGCGAGCCTGGGCAAGATCCTCGGCCCGTCCTTCGCCCAGGAAGCCATGCCCGAGGTGATCGGCAAACTGATCGATGTGTACATCGAACAGCGCACCGAAGATGAGCGTTTCATCGACACCTACCAGCGCATCGGCATTGACCTGTTCAAGGAGCGCGTCTATGCAGCGAATCATTAAGAACAACGAAGTCCTCGACGAAACCTGGCACCTGCTGCCCAAGGACGCGAGCTTCGACGGTATTTCCAACTGCGACGACCTGATCGTACCGTTGGCCTTGTGGCGCGAACACGGCCATGCGCTCAAGGCCCGCGATGGCGGCCTGGGTGTGTGGCTGGACGCCGATGAAGAGGCCGAAGAAATCGGCGACGACGTGGAGCACTTCCAGGTTATCGCCCTGAACTTCCCGGCCTTCACCGACGGGCGCAACTACTCCAACGCCCGCCTGCTGCGTGACCGCTACGGTTTCAAAGGCGAGTTGCGCGCGATTGGTGATGTGCTGCGCGATCAGCTGTTTTATCTGCACCGCTGCGGGTTCGATGCCTTCGCCTTGCGCGCCGACAAAGACCCGTACGAAGCGCTGGAAAGCCTCAAGGATTTCTCGGTGACCTATCAAGCCGCAACGGATGAACCGCTGCCCTTGTTCCGTCGTCGCTAAGCGTTAGCACCTGAAAAAGCCCTGGCATGCCAGGGCTTTTTTTATGGCGTGAGGTTGATCGACGCCAGCACTTGCTTTTGACCCATCGAACACGGCACATCTGCCGGGTGCGCCCGCACCGCCTCGATCACGCCCAGCAACTGCGCTTTGCTGTGGGCCAACTGCGCCTGCATCCCTTCGATCTGCTGCACCTTGCGCTCCAGCGCCTCAATCAGCTCGTCGCGCTTGTGTTCGCCTGGAGCCGGCATCAATGCCTTGAGCTCCTGCAAGGTAAACCCGGCCTGCTGCGCGCTCTGAATCAGTTGCAGGGTTTGCAACGCTTGCGCTGAATAGCGTCGATAGCCATTGGCCTGGCGCCCCACCTGGCTGATCAGCCCTTCGGCCTCATAAAAGCGGATACGCGACGCCGCCAGCCCGCTCTGTTTTGCCAGTTCACCAATATTCATTGCCACGCCCTGCTTGACATTAAAGTTAACTTTAAGCTTAGCCTGAGGCCTCCCCCGCTCAGGAGTCAATCCATGTCGCCCTTTGAAGCTTTGCAACTGCCCAACGGCCAAATCCTCACCAACCGCATCGCCAAGGCAGCGATGGAGGAAAACATGGCCGACGCCCACCAAGCGCCGTCGCGCGAATTGAAACAGCTGTACAAAGCCTGGGCGGACGGTGAGCCCGGTCTGTTACTGACCGGCAACGTGATGATCGACCGCCACGCCATGACCGGGCCCGGCGGCGTGGCCCTGGAAGACGAACAGCACCTGCACAGTTTTCGTGAGTGGGCCGATGTTGCCCGCGCCAAGGGCGTGCACTTTTGGGTGCAGCTCAGCCATCCGGGTCGCCAGACCATGGCCAATCTGGGCCAGCAAGCCTTGGCACCCTCTGCCGTTGCGCTCGATCTGGGCGGTTTTTCGAAGATGTTTGCCAAGCCCAAGGCCATGACCGAACACGACATTCAAGACGTAATCAACCGCTTCGCCACCAGCGCGCGCCTGGCCGAACAAGCCGGGTTTACCGGGGTGCAGATCCACGCAGCACATGGCTATTTGCTCAGCCAGTTTCTCTCGCCGCTGAGCAATCTGCGCACCGATCGCTGGGGCGGCTCGCTGGAAAACCGTGCGCGCCTGCTGCTGGAGGTGATCAACGCAGTGCGCGCCAACGTCAGCCCCTCCTTTTGCGTGGCAGTAAAGCTCAACTCGGCGGACTTCCAGCGCGGCGGCTTCGAAGAGGCCGATGCCCGCGCCGTGGTCGAGATGCTCAACCCGCTGCCGATTGACCTGCTCGAATTATCCGGCGGCAGTTATGAGGCCCCGGCGATGCAAGGGGACGCACGGGACGGCCGCACCCTGGCGCGTGAAGCGTACTTCCTGGAATTTGCCAAGGAACTTGCAACCATCGCCACCATGCCACTGATGGTCACCGGTGGTATTCGTCGCCTGCCGATCGTGCAGCAGGTGCTCGACAGTGGCATTGCCATGGCCGGCATCGCCACCGCCCTGACGCTGGAACCGCAGTTGATCAAACATTGGCGCGCAGGGCGCGACCTGAACCCGCAACTCAAACCGATCAACTGGCAGCGCAAGCCGCTGGCAGCGCAAGCCGCTGGCCGCCCTCGCCACCCTGGCAGTGGTGCGTTACCAGATGCGCCGCCTGAGCCGCGGCCATCAGCCCAAGCCCAAGGTTGCCCCGTGCATGGCGCTGGTCCGTGACCAGTGGTTTATCGCCCGCCGCACCCGCCAATACCGCGCCGCCATGACGCAATCTTCACATTAAGCGCGGAGCATTCGCCGTGATCGAACTGTCCCCTATTGATCAGCAATTTTTTACCTCACTGACGATTGGAGTTCTTCATGGCGAAAATCAACCTGGCCCAGCAATTGGCGACCACCCTTGAACAGGCGGGCATCAAACGCATCTGGGGCCTGACCGGCGACAGCCTCAACGGCCTGACCGACGCCCTGCGCACCATGGACAGCATCGAGTGGATGCACGTGCGCCACGAAGAAGTCGCCGCGTTCGCCGCCGGTGCCGAAGCCGCCGCCACCGGCGAACTGACGGTGTGCGCCGGCAGTTGCGGGCCGGGCAACCTGCATTTGATCAATGGCCTGTTCGACTGCCACCGCAACCATGTCCCGGTGCTGGCCATTGCCGCACAAATCCCGTCTTCGGAAATCGGCCTGAACTACTTTCAGGAAACTCATCCCCAGGAACTGTTCAAAGAGTGCAGCCACTTTATCGAGTTGGTGAGCAACCCCGCGCAAATGCCCCACGTACTGCACCGCGCCATGCGCTCGGCGATCCTCAATCGCGGTGTAGCAGTGGTCGTGATTCCTGGCGATGTGTCGCTGCTCGAGGTGGAAGACTCGCTCAAGCCGTGGCCAGCCCTGCACGCACCGCGCACCTTGCCGGCGGAACAGGACCTGCAACGCCTCACCGAGATCCTGCAGAGCAGCCAGAAAGTCACCCTGCTGTGCGGCAGCGGCTGTGCCGGCGCGCACGACCAGGTGGTGGCCCTGGCCGACGCCTTGGGCGCGCCGGTGGTGCATGCCTTGCGCGGCAAAGAGCATGTGGAGTGGGACAACCCATTTGATGTGGGCATGACCGGCCTGATCGGTTTCAGCTCCGGCTATCACGCCATGCTCGACTGCGACACGCTGATCATGCTCGGCACCGACTTCCCGTACCGTCAGTTCTACCCTACCGACGCGAAGATCATCCAGGTCGACCGCAACCCCCAGGCCCTCGGGCGTCGGGCCACGTTGGACCTGGGTATCGCTGCTGACGTCAGCGAGACCATCGACGCGCTGTTGCCGCGCCTGAGCCGCAAGACCGACCGCAGCTTCCTCGAGACTTCACTCAAGCATTACCAGAAAGCCCGCCAGGGCCTGGACGACCTGGCGCAGCCATCGAAGGCTGGCCGACCGATCCACCCGCAATATGTCGCGCGTATGCTCAGCGAGCTGGCGGACGATGATGCAATTTTCACCGCTGATGTGGGCTCGCCCACCGTGTGGGCGGCGCGTTACCTGAAGATGAACGGTAAACGCCGCCTGATCGGTTCGTTCAACCACGGTTCGATGGCCAATGCCATGCCCCAGGCCATCGGTGCCCAAGCAGCGTTCCCCGGACGCCAGGTCATTTCGATGTCCGGCGACGGTGGGTTTGCCATGTTGATGGGCGATTTCATCTCGTTGGCGCAGTTGAATTTGCCGGTCAAAGTCATCGTGTTCGATAACTCGTCACTCGGGTTCGTCGCCATGGAAATGAAAGCCGCCGGCTACCTCGACACCGGCACCGAATTGAAAAACCCGGATTTCGCGGCCATGTCCAATGCCATGGGCATTCTGGGCATCCGCGTGGAACACTCCGAAGACCTCGAACCGGCCTTGCGCCGGGCCCTGGCACATGATGGCCCGGTGCTGGTGGATATCGTCACCGCCACCCAAGAACTGGTGATGCCGCCCAGCATCAAGTTGGAACAGGCCAAAGGTTTCAGCCTGTATATGCTCAAGGCGGTGATGAGCGGGCGCGGCGATGAAGTCATCGAACTGGCGCGCACCAACTGGTTGCGTTGACACTCAGTAACGCCGGGAAGCGCCGTAACGGACCACGACCTGGGTGATCACCTCGACCAGGCGTGAGTCCGCCTCCGGCGCGCTGAACAGGCGGAACTCGGCGTCCGGCAACGCGGGCAAACCCTGTTCGTTGCCGAGTACCGTCAAGCCCGGCTTCACTTGGCTGAGTGCCATCGGGGCAATTGCAAACCCGGACATCGCGGCAGCGTGCAACGCCGCGTAACTGCTGCACTGCAAGGCGGTGCGCTGGGCGATACCGGCCTGGGCAAGACGGGTCAACGCCGCCTCGCGGTAAGGACAGGGCGCAGGAAACAGGGCCAGCGGCAAAGGCGTCGGTAATGCCACCGTCGGTTGCGCGGACCAGGCCCACACCAGCGGCTCTCGCCACAACGCCAGGCCCGGCTCGCTTGACTCGCATAACGACCCCACGACCATATCCAGCTCACCCTGCTTCATCAAACTCAGCAACGAACCGGGAATGCCCACCTGCACGGTGATCTGGATGCCTGGGTATTCGGCGGCAACGTCTTGCAGCTCACGCAACAGGCGTGCGTCGGCGAACTCCTCCGACACACCCACGCGCAGATCTCCTGCAAACGCCGAACGGGTCAGCTCCGCCCAGGCATCCCGATTCAACGCCAGAATACCGCGCGCGTAGGCCATCAACCGTTGGCCGTCCGGCGTCAACTGTTGGGAACGCGTGGTGCGCGTGAGCAACGGCTTGCCGACCTGTTCTTCCAGGCGCCGCAAATGCCCGCTGACGGCCGACTGCGTAAGGTGCAGACGCTCGCCTGCACGACTGAAACCGCCCTCATCCACCACCGCGACGAAGGTTTTAAGCAGCACGCCATCAAACATATTCTGATATCTAATTAATAGGCCTCCAAAACACGATTTATATTTCATCAAGCGCTATGTTGCAATGCTCGGGTCAACTTTCTTCGAGGCCCACCATGACTACGCTTCTGCACATCGAATGCTCACCCCGCAAACAGCGCTCCGCATCCCTGGAAATCGCCCGCCAATTTATCCAGCGTTATCAGCAGAACGCCCCGGACACCCACGTGGTGACCCTGGATGTGTGGGCTCTCGACCTGCCGGAATTCGATGGGCCGGTGATGGACGCCAAGTATGCGGGCCTCAGCGGCGTGGCATTGAGCGACGAGCAACGCGTCGCCTGGACGGCACTGAAAGCCCTGGCGGCCCAGTTGCATCAGGCGGACGTATTGGTGTTCTCGGTACCGCTGTGGAATTTCGCGATCCCTTACAAGCTCAAACACTTTATCGACGTGGTGTCGCAGAAGGATGTCTTGTTTGAGTTCAGCCCGGAACACGGTTTGCGAGGCCTGCTGCACAACAAGACGGCGGTGAATGTGTACGCGCGAGGGATGGATTTTTCCGCACCCGGCGCGCAGGCGATGGACTTTCAGAAACCCTATCTGGACGCCTGGCTCGGATTTATCGGTGTGACGGATGTGCACACGCTGTCGGTGGAAAAAACCCTGCTGGGGCCGGAGGTCGATCAGACCTCCCGCCAGCAATCCACCGCACACGCGCTGGCACTGGCGGATCGCCTGGCCTGACCGCAAAAACAAAACACCCGGCGCTGGCGGCCGGGTGTTGCGTACTCAACCGTGTTGTTTCTCGACCCAGGTGCCATAGGCATTGATAAACGCCTGCAGGAATGGCTTGGTCTTTTCCGACACATTGCCCGCCTCATCGAACGCGCTGCCCGCGCCCCCCAAGTAGGCTTCCGGCTGCTGCATGCACGGCACATCAAGAAACACCAGCGACTGGCGCAGATGGTGGTTGGCGCCGAAGCCGCCAATCGCGCCCGGCGACACACTGATGATCGCCCCGGGCTTGCCGCTCCAGGCACTTTGCCCGTAAGGGCGAGAGCCCACATCAATGGCATTCTTCAGCGGGGCGGGCACGGAACGGTTGTATTCCGGGGTCACGAACAGCACCGCGTCGGATGAACGTACCTGCTGACGGAAAGTACTGTAGGCTGCGGGCGGTGATGCCGCGTCGATGTCCTCGTTGTAGAGCGGCAAGTCGCCAATTTCAACGATGTTCAATGTGAGGTTGGCTGGGGCCAGTTCGGCCAAAGCCAGGGCGACCTTGCGGTTGATCGACTCTTTTCTCAAGCTGCCAACCAGGACGGCAATCGTATAGACCTTGCTCATTGAGGTTTTCCCGACGTCTGACTAATGGAGCTTGTAGTTATAGAGTTTTCGCGACAGGTTCACCAGAAGGTTTTAATGAGGCCCAAGACGTTTGACTCGCCGCTGCCAGCGTAGGAAGCGTCTGAAAACATCAACGAATAGTATTTTTTTTCCATAGGTAAACTACCCCGCTCCATGACGGTCTACAGAACCGCAAATCGAGTGTTTATCTCCAGAGGTTCTAAACAGATGGCTGCAGTACTTGTCGGACAGTTCCATGCCAGAGACGCGGAAGGACGCGTGTATTCGGTGCATGAGTTCCAGGAATCCAACCCGGTGCAAGGCGACCTGGCTGGCTCGGCGCCCACCACTACCTACAAGCTGGCCATTGGCGATCGTGTAGAGAAGCTGGAAGGCGATGAATTCAGACTGATCCAGTCGGACAAAATTATCGTCCGCGAATCCCCAACGTTCCTCGCTTCATAAGATCCCGCCTTATCGACCTGCTCAGTCCTGGCCATTGATGGCGTTGACTGGGCTGGGTGATCAGGGTCGGCGTATCTCCGTCACCTCGACGCCCTGCTCACCGTCCATTTGCCTGAGCGTCACCATCAACCGCCCCCGCTCGCCCTCGACGGCAAACAGCGATCGCTTGTAGCCCGAGGTGCCGTAACCGGGATAGGCGACCACCTGCCTGACCAATGCAATCTCCAGCACCGCGCCGACCTGCTCGCCTACCTGTTCCTGGGAACGGATAAACTCCTCCAGGGCGAGATTTTCCGGGGTGTGTTCATCGTGACTATTGAGGAGATAAGCAGCCACGCTACCAAGGGTCACCAGGACCAGTAGTTGCTTGGCCGTTACCCCGAGGAATGTCGAGGGTATAGGCATGTGAGACCGGACCTGTTTTTGTTTTAAGTGCCGAGTAACCGGCATTGGTCGTTGATGATCAGATGCGCCATTCTAATCAGGTCGATGGGTAATGCCAGATGAATCAGTTGTCGCCGTAGGTAATATCCTTGTTCTCGCCGACACCGCCCAGTGTGCGGTCCTTGCCAAACGAGAACAGGTCGAAGGGCGTTTTCGCTTGCGTGGCCGGATAGTGATACTGATAGGCAATGCCCCAAGGGTCGGCCAGCAGGTCTTCGCTCACGTAAGGCCCCTTCCATTTCACCTCGCCAGCCGGTGCCGAGGTCAGCGCTTCCAGGCCTTCTTCATCAGTGGGGTAACGGCCAATGTCTTGATGAAACTGCTCGACAGCCTTGCCCAGTTCGGCCACTTGGGCTTTCGCCGTGGCAATTTCCTTTACGGTGACCTCACCCAGTAAACGTGGCCCCACCGCAAACGCCAGCACGCCAACGATGATCAACGCCACCAGCACCGCCCAACGCGTAAAGCCACGCTGGCCGGGGATCTTTCCGATTGTGGTACGTCCTGGCATGGTAAGGCTCCCCATTGTCCCTCGGTTGATACGTTCTTATATGACCTGATCATTGCAGTTGTATACATGCTAACGCTGCCCGACACCCGACCACGCCCGTGCTGTTTTTTCCCCAGCCATTGAAACCCCACCGCACTGAACATAGACTCCGGCGATGCGTTTACGTCATATCGAAGTGATTCAGGCCATCTTGCAGACCGGACACCTCGGCACGGCCGCCGAATGGTTGCAACTCCCCGTGGGCGATGTGGACGCCACGCTCAAGGATGCCGAGCGCCAATTGGGCTTCATGCTGTTTGCCAGCGTGCGCGGGCGTTTGCAAGCGACGCGCGAGACCCTGGAGCTGCAGGCTGAAATCGCCCAGCTCTACGAAGCGCTGGAACCGGTGCAACGCCTGGCCAGCCGCTTGAAACACCATCATGCGCCCACCCTGCGTGCAGTGTGCACCCCGCCCCTGGCCAATCAACTGCTGCCGCAAAGCATCGCTGCATTGCGTCGACGCTTCCAGGACACGCCGTGCAACCTGTCGAGCCAGCCGACCCGGGAGATCGTCAGGAGCCTGCTGCTGCGCGAAGCCGATGTGGGCCTGAGCCTCTATGACCCGCAGCACCCACACATTCAAAGCACGGTATTGGCGCAGGGCAAACTGCAATTGCTCGCGCCCCACGGCTGGCTCAAGCCCAAGCAAAAGTACATTGCATTACAGGAGCTGGCCGGGCAATCGATGATCGGGCTCGAAGGGCATGACCCGTTAAGCCGTCTGCTCGACGCCAAGTTGCAGGCTCTGCGCCCATTGCCGGAGGTGCAAACGCGGGTGCAGACCTATCAGATGATGCGCAGCCTGGTGGAGGCAGGGGAAGGTTTGGCGATTGTCGACCCGTTCACCGCATCCGGTGCCCGGGAGATCGGGCTGGATGCTTGCCCGTTATCTCCGCCCATCCCGGTAATCCTTTACGGTTTGACGTTGAAAGAAACTGAATCGACGCCAGCGCTGAATGCCCTACTGGAGATCATCACGCACAAGGCCCAAGCCTTGCTGGCCGGCACACCGCCGAGCGCGCCAGTCGCGTAACGCAGACCTTTGCTCCCCTGCCCCCGACACACCTCCTGACAGTCAAGCGGGAACCCCTTCCGACGTTTTCTTCACCTATTCGCTGCACAAAGCCCCACTGGGGCGCTGTGCCGGACGATATACCACCACTACGGAAGGCTCCTCAATGAACGTGACCCATCACGCCACTACTGCGCGTCTGCCTCTGAGCAACGTCGCCAACCACAACCAACCACAGCTCGCCAGCCCCCTGATCAGCCCCCCAACGGCAGCGGATAATGATGCGCCTGAGGTAGCTGACGCGCTCGACAACCCCACCGCCCTCAAAAAAGCCTTCGGTGAACGCTGCAACTGGAGAGAGCTGGCCAACGCACTGCGCGCGCTGCTTGAGGAACTGAGCCAAACATTCCCCGGTCACTTAACCGGCGACCAGCAAATCCGTGTTGCCGCCGAACTGGCCGTGCGCCTGAGCACGCTTTCAATACCGGTCTGTGAAGACTCCGACTACTACCAACAACACCAACTGACCCCAAGCAATCTTTTCGTCAAGCTCCAAGCGTACCTCGCCGGCAGCGGCCTGAACGTACCGACAACCCTCGACGAGGTGCTCGCGCTGTATCAAACCGCGACCAAGCACGTGCAGACCCACCCCCTGGGTAATTTCAGCGGTGCGTTGTCTTGGCCAAGCCCTATGGCAGGCGTGGATAAACAAGCCATCCTCGACCTGCTGAATGCGCCTGACTCAACCCTGCCTGGGCTGCCATTGGCCGATAAACGCAAGGGCGTGCTGGGCTATCTGTTATCGGCAGCCAGCCTGTCGAACGATGACTTGAAAAAACCCGCCGAAGCGACGCAGATTCTGCTGGGCTCAGCCGCAGCCAAAGCACTGGGCGAGGCCATACAAACCCGGCTGGGTGGTGTCGCGACGAACACCAGCCTCAATGATTACTTGCTGGCGGCCATCCACCTCAGCCTGGACCCGAAAGCCGTGCACGCGCCGGTGCGCAACGGTGTCGCCGGCTTTGACCTTGGGCAACGCCAGCAATGGGGTAAACCGGCCGCAGCGGTTATTGAGGGTTTGAGTCACCACCTGGTGAAAGAAGGCCGTGCCTCTGCGCAATCAGCCGACCTTGCCGCCCGGGTATTGCTGGCCCGCACCGCACCTGAATGCTTGGTCAAGGACATCCCGCCCAGCGTGAAGTACGGCAGTATTCCCTGGACACAGCTGGCCATTGCCGCAGCCAAACTGGAAGCCCAAGCGCCGGGGCGCGTGCTCACGATGACCTACAGCGAGGTATTGGCTGGCGCCGAAAATATCGAGATCGACGCAAACCTTACCCAATATATCCAGCGCGAAGCGGTGATCAATTGGGGCGTGGTCAATGGCCTGTGGAACGCCGGCCAGGTGCCCTCGGATACCGAAATGCAAGGTTTGCAGCGCGCCTTCAGCACCCAACAGAGCGCTGTGCAGGCGACAGCAACGGCACTCGCGACACCGCTTCCGAACCGTGAAGACATGGGGCTGGCGTTACTCAGAGAAGCATTTCCGGGGGTCGACGACAGCGTCTTCAAGGCCAAAGACATCGTCAAAGTCTCAAAGATCCCAGGGCGGCCGGGCCGCTTCCCCGGCGAGCACTCGATGCTCGATATCGTCATGCAGGGCGACAAGACCAATGCGGACCGCAACGAACATTGGGAAACCCACAACCAACGGATCCCCATTCAGGCGTTTTGCGAGCAGTCAACCAGCGGCAAGCTGAGCGTCGCAGAGACCTTTACGCAGCACTACGCATCTGCCATTGAGGCAATGAAAAAAGGCCATTCGGGCATGGCTCACTACCTGATATCGACCTTGCCGCCGGAGGACAAACAGAATTTCGAGTATGGCGAGCTCGAATTTTTCCAGACCAACGAATACACCCTGGGCACCGACTTCTGGACCCAAACCCTGAGTAAAAGAGGCCATACGCTGGATGTAAAGATCACCCGTGACGGGCAGGTCAACATTTATCGCATTGATACTCACGCCGGCACTATTTCCAAAGAAAACTACAAGATCCATACGTATTCGCCGCCCTACGACAAACTCGAGACGAGGGTCGCCAACGCCTTGCATAAAACCGTGCGGTTTAACCCCTTCCCGGCCGAACACAGCCTGCAGGCGGGGGAAAAAGACACCCTCTTGCAAACGCCACAGGTCTTCGACTCCCCGCGCACCCACTACATCTCCCGGGTGTTCACCCAATCGCTTGACCTAGACAATGACGACCTGCTCCAGCATGCCAGAGGGTCCACCTCTTACGATAAAAGCGCAGCTGCCGACGATGCCATCGGCCAGTTCCTGCTCAACCTGATTCCCTTCAGGTCAGCCGTTGTCAATTTTATGAAGGGCAACGTCGGCGATGGCTTGTTTGACCTGGGCACTGATGTTGTGGGCCTGGTGACCCTCGGCCTGGGCAAAGCCGCCCAAGCGGGCAAAGTGCTTGCCAAGGGGTTGACCAGCCTGAAGGCGGCGACGAAAACCGCACGATTCGTAGGCACCGTTGCCATTGAGGCGCTCAACCCCTTGAGTGGCGCCAGCGACCTGCTCAGGGGCGCGGGCTGGCTGATACGCCGCGGCGCACGCCTGGGCAAGGAAGCGGTGAATGTGCTCAAGGGTGCCAGTGGTAGCTACGATGTGCTCAAGGCAGCAGGCCAGCAGCATGGTTTGGCGGCCGTAGGCACCTACACAGTGGCCGAGCACAGCCTGGAAGGCGGCGCCGTGTTCCGCAACGGTCACTGGTATGCCTACGACATCGGCAAGGGGCAACCCTATGGAGCGCCGCTGAAAAAATTCCAGCCGGCAGTCGTGGCGAACGCGGGCCAAGTCAAGACCCTGAATAAATCTGCGCTGCTGGGTTACGAGGCAACAGTGTCCCCCGAACTGCTCCGGGTGAAGGGCCTGCAGGCCAACGTCTACGTGGGCCCGAACAATATTGAATATGTGAAAGTCGACGGTAAGCTTTATCGGTCCACGCTCAAGGATGGCCAGCGAGTCATCCAGCATCCCGACGCACGCCAAGCCGATATTGCCGTCAGGGACCTGGGCGTCGCCGGCTGGGAGCCTTCCGCCTCGGCCAACCGTTTATTCGGCGGTGCCCCCGACAACTCGCCTGCCTGGAAGCTCGACGAAAACACCTACGTAATGCCGATAGATGATGTACGAGTCAACACATACCCGGGTTCGTTCCCTTACTCCATCAACTATGACGGCATGAACTATCTCGCCACCTTCGATACCCGTGTCGGGGCCTGGAGCCCAGATGCCGCAAACGGTATTTATTTCTGGAGAACGGGAAAGAACAAATGGCAGCGAGGCACACTTGATGAAATGAACAAAGCCAAAAAGATCGACGCGCATAATTTCAAGTTCGTTGATGCGACCCCGCCGGCCATCCTGCAAATGCCGGAAAATATCCGCCCCCTACCCAAAGACATTCACTATTTCTGGGCCGGCGGCGAAATATCGGAGAAGTTGGTCAAGAACATCGCGGCCAATACCGAAAAGATGCCGGGGTTCAACGCCATTGTGCATGTTGACGCCGATACCCCAGCGCTGTTCACGGCCATCAAGGCCAATCTGGAAAACAACGCACCGGGTATCACCGTCATGAACTTGCACGAAGAGGCATTTTTCCAGCCCCTGAAAAATTCGGAAATGTATGCCTATTTCCGCCAGGGCCAGGGCAAGAATCTCGCCGCCGCCTCTGACGTGGCACGCTACCCGTTAATGAATAAATATGGCGGCATCTATCTCGACACCGATGACACGATCAAAGGTGCTGTCGGCTCGGCAGGCCTGCACGCCGGAGACTCGGATATCCTGATCGGCGCGCCGGTCGCGCACACACTGACCGACTACAGACTGTTCTTTAACACGAGCAACTTCGCCACCCAGGCAGACAACCCGGTCGTCACTGAAATGATTGCCGAAATGAATCGCCGCTTCAGCAATAATAAAGCCTACTTTCAGGCCAATCGCCCGACCACGGGGCGTGACGCCAATGGCGCGGTCAGCTACACGGCGGATTTCCGCACCTACGAGAGCAGGATTTTCGAGACCGTGGGCCCGAATATGTTTGACGACGTGCTGAAAGCCAGGCGACCGGACATTTACGACGCAGGCTTCGATAAAAAAAGTAAAGAAACCAACTTGGTCAATGGCAGACTGAGGCTTGGCAAGCCGTTCAACCTCGACACCGAAACGCGCCAATATTATGCCGACCGAGGTATATCGGCACCGAGCGACCTGCAATCGAGGGTAGATGAGGCCAAGAAGCACTATGGGGCCTTCCGTGATCAATTGCAGGTAGAGGTCGGCGCCGAACACTCCTGGATCGACTCCTAACCTGCCCCGAGGCCTTTGAGGTGGTGTGAAAAGCTGGCAGACGCAACGTTCAGTCCGTGCCCAACTCGGGCTTGAACAGCCGATACCAGAAAATCGCCACCTCACGGGTCTGCGGATCAATCCCGCGATAACGCAGTTGATCGATCCCACCCATCACGTATCCGCAACGCTCATACAGGCGGCAGGCGCCGAGGTTGTTGTTCTGGGTTTCGAGCATCATGCCCGGCAGGTTTTTCTTGCGCGCCCAGAACTGCGCCACGTCCAGCAATGCCTTGGCCACACCATGCCGCCGTGCAGGCAAGGCCACCGCCAGTTCATCAACGTGGGCAAAACCGTTCCAGTTGGTGCTGACCACGACATGCCCTACCGCACGGTCATCCAGGTAAGCCATAAAAATCGCACTGTCGGGTGCGTCACGAAAACTGGCGAACTCTTCCGGGTCGATGCCATAGCACTTGCGGTACGGCAGGATGCGCTCCACGCCCCATTGCTCGACACGCTTGCCCATTTCTGGCACGGCATAGGCGCTGACCTCAAAGCTGAAATCATTGCCCCACACGTAGGCATCAAAACCTTCGTCGGCGACCCGCACACTGAGCCCTGGGTACTTCGGGTTCATTACAGCTTGCATAAACATCCTTAACCCTTGATGCAATCGACGGTGTAACAACGGCCATTGCCGTCATCTTCGTGTTGCAACCCATGAACATCGGCGACAAAACCGGGGAAGCTGCTATCGAACGTGCGGGCGAACGCCAGGTAGTCGATGATCGACCGCGTCGCCTCGGTAAAACGCTCGCCCGGCATGATCAACGGAATGCCCGGCGGATAAGGCACCAGCATCACGGCGGCGATGCGCCCTGACAAGGCATCGATGGACACAGCTTCGACTTCACCCCTGACCAACTGATCGTATGCGTCAGCCGGTTTCATCGCAATTTCCGGTAACACTGTGTACATGCGCTTGAGGTGCCTGGCCGTGGCATTGCTGCGGTAACAACTGTGCAATTGGTCGCACAGGTCGCGCAAACCCAGGCCTTGATAACGCGCCGGCCCCTGTTTGAACACCGAGGGCAAACAACTGGCCAAGCTGACGTTAGCGTCGTAGTTGCGCTTGAACTCCAGCAACTCGGTGAGCAAGGTACTCCATTTGCCTTTGGTGATCCCCATGGAAAACAGCACGAGGAAAGAATACAGGCCCGTCTTCTCCACCACCAACCCACGCTCCCAGAGGAATTTGCTGACGACCGCCGCAGGAATTCCGCACTCGCTCAACGCGCCTCCGGCATTCAGGCCGGGCATCACCAGCGTCACCTTGATCGGGTCCAGCAACACGTAGTCTTCGGCCACGTCGCCAAAGCCATGCCAGTCATCCTGAGGGTGCAACAGCCAATCCGCAGTGGCCACCCGGTCGATACCGGCGACTGAAGGCGGCTGCCAGATCGAAAACCACCAGTCCTCGGCGGCGATATGCTGGCGCAGGTTAGCCAGGGCGCGCCGGAAGCTCAGCGCCTCATCGAACATCTCTTGCAACAGCGAACGCCCGGCCGGGCCTTCCATCATCGCCGACGCGACGTCCAGCGAGGCGATGATGCTGTATTGCGGCGAGGTGGAGATATGCATCATGAACGCTTCATTGAAACGGTCGCGGTCCAGTTGGCGCGCGCCGCCGTCCTGCACATGGATCATCGACGCCTGGCTGAAGGCTGCCAGCAGTTTGTGCGTCGAGTGCGTGGTAAATACCAGCGGGCTGTCCGCAGTACGCGAGGTGCCCATGCCATAACGGCCGGCGAAAAACTCGTGGAACGCCGCGTAGGCGTACCAGGCCTCGTCGAAGTGCAAGACCTCGACACTGTTGCCCAATTGCTGCTTGATCAGCTCGGCGTTGTAGCACAGGCCGTCATAGGTGGAATTGGTGACCACCGCCAGCTTCACTTTCGGCGGCCGGCCACGGGTCAACGGGCTGGCTTCGATTTTGGCCTGGATCGATTCGGGGCTGAATTCGCTCAGCGGGATCGGGCCGATAATCCCCAGTTCGTTGCGTTCCGGGCACAGGTACAACGGGATCGCGCCGGTCATGATGATCGAATGCAATACCGACTTGTGGCAGTTGCGATCCACCAGCACCAGGTCGTCGCGACCGACCATGGAATGCCAGACGATCTTGTTGGCCGTCGAGGTTCCGTTGATCACAAAGAACGTGTGATCGGCGCCGAAGTTACGCGCGGCACGCGCTTCGGCTTCCGCCAACGGGCCCGTGTGATCGAGCAGCGAGCCCAATTCGGGCACGGACACAGACAGGTCCGAACGCAGGGTATTTTCCCCAAAGAACTGATGAAACGCCTGCCCCACCGGGCTTTTGCGGTAGGCCACACCCCCGCCATGGCCGGGTGTGTGCCAGGAGTAGTTGGAATCGGCAGTGTGCTGCACCAGTGCCTTGAAGAACGGCGGTAACAAGCCATCCAGGTAGGTGCGTGCGGCGCGCGCGACTTGCCGGGCAAGAAACGGCACGGTGTCTTCGAACAGATAAAGAATCCCGCGCAACTGGTTGAGCTCGCTCATGGCATCGGCCGGCGCATTCTCCAGGGTGACCTGCTCGCCCAGAGCAAAGATCGGCAGGTTGGGCGCCCTTACCCGTGCCAGGCGAATCAACTCGACCATGTTTTGCAGCAAGTGGGTATTTTCCCCGGCCCCTTCGGCGGCGATCAACATGCACGCCAGGCCGTGATGGGTAGAAGCCACCAGCCGGCCTTCGGCGTAGTCGACAGCGGAGAAGATGCTGAAGCCCTCTTGTTCCAGCTCGTGGGCGATGCCTCGAACCCGGTCACCGGCAACGGTGTCGGCCTTTATGTCTCGGTGTACGATAAGAACAGGGAACTTCAGGTCTTTGTACATGAGCGCTTGTAGTCCTGAGGGCTATGCATTCAGGGTAGAAGCTGGGAGCGGATGACGCGAATGAAGATTTTCCGGCGATGATGTTCAACAGCGGGAGCGAGCTTGCTCGCGGGTGCGGTGCATCAGCCAGCACCTTGATCCATTGACCCAGCGCTATCGCAGCCCACCCGCGCCGACATTTTTCAACCGCGTTGAATCAGGCTTATTGCTGGGTCAGTTGCGACCACAGAGCCGGCGCACCGGCCGACTTGGCAATCGCCTCCAGCCGCGTTGCATGCTCAGCCAAGTCCTGCTCGCTGGCACGGATGATGGTGGTCGGCTTGCGATCCGCCGGCAAACGGCGAATTTCCGAAGGGCGGTTGCCCGAGCCCTCCGCCGAACCCGTGCCATCGGAGGCGTTACCGGCCAGGGACAGGCTGGTTTGGCCGCCGGTCATGGTCAGGTAAACGTCGGCGAGAATCTCGGAGTCGAGCAAGGCGCCGTGCAGTTCACGGCCGGAGTTGTCGACGCCATAACGTTTGCACAAGGCATCCAGGCTGTTGCGCTGGCCTGGGTGACGCTCACGGGCCATCATCAAGGTGTCGAGGATCGAGCAGTGCTGGGAGATATCCGCACGATCGCTCTGCCCCATCAGGGCAAATTCGTTATTGATGAAACCGACGTCGAACGCCGCGTTATGGATGATCAGCTGGGCGCCGTTGATGAATTCGAAAAACTCGTCGGCCACTTCGGCGAAGCGCGGCTTGCCTTTGAGGAATTCGTCGGTGATGCCGTGAACGCCGATCGCACCCTCGTCACTGTCCCGATCCGGTTGCAGGTAAACGTGAAAGTGACGGCCGGTAAGGCGGCGCCCCATCAGTTCGACACAGCCGATTTCGATGATCCGGTGGCCATCGGTCACCGGCATGCCGGTGGTTTCGGTATCGAGTACAACAGATCGGATGGCCATCAGGGTTCAGCTCTCAACGGTGGTGTATTTCAAGGGGCGCAATATTAGCACGTCACACCTTACGCAGCCCAAGACCGGCCCAAGGCGCTTGATGCACGACAGTTTTTAACACGCTTTAGCAAAGCTGCAGCAGTTCGCCCTGGACGCGCTTGCCAGCCTGCGCACCCCACTCGAACGCGGACCGTACCGCCCGATAAACCGGTCTAAAACCCTGTACGCTCTGGTGCTGATGGGCAGCGCCTGCACGGCGCACGCCACCCGCTTCGTGATGACGACCGACGTTCTGGTCAGCCTGTCCATGAGTGACACCCAGGGCACGAGTTCTTCCTTCAAGCACGACAAGAGTGTGCAGGCCGCCAGGCAGGACGCCGAATCGTTTGTGGCCAGTGATGGCCAGATCCGTGGCGTGCGCCTGACGTCGGCGCTGATGCCTATCCGCGCGCGTTTGCCGGCGCAAACCTTCAGCGACATGCAGCTGGCCCAGGCCATCGCCGCCCTTTAAACCTTAGCTCTGCTTGTAACCGCGCACGTCATCCACGCCACGGTTGGCCAGTTGGTCGGCGCGTTCGTTGCCCGGATGGCCGATGTGCCCGCGCACCCATTTCCAGGTGATGTTGTGACGGTTGCACTGCTCATCGAGCAGTTGCCACAGGTCGGCATTCTTCACCGGTTCCTTGGCCGCGGTTTTCCAGCCGCGCTTCTTCCAGTTGACCATCCACTCGTTGATGCCTTTCATCACGTATTGCGAGTCGGTCACCAGCAGCACGTCACACCGGCGCTTGAGTTCTTCCAGGCCGCGAATGGCGCCCATCAGCTCCATGCGGTTGTTGGTGGTATTGGCTTCGCCGCCCCACAGCTCCTTCTCCACGCCCTTGCACACCAGCAACGCGCCCCAGCCGCCGGGGCCGGGGTTGCCCTTGCAGGCGCCATCGGTGAAGAGTTCTACGGTATCGGTCATCGGTTGCATCCATCAAAACGGGCTGGCGGTAATCGACCGACAGTATCCCGAGGCCGAACGATTCGGCCGGTCATCAAAAAGGGGGGTTACGGTTCACTCTGCTTGCGATTGACCTTGGCCATCGGCATCGGCACCAGCTTGCCCATGGGTTGGCGTTGCACCTGACGCACCGGCCGCAGCCCGACCACGATCTTGCGCGCCACCAGTAAATAGAAGCCGCCACCCGCCAGTTGCCACGCACCCGCTCGGCGCTCCCAGCCGGCCAGACGGCCTTGCCACTTGGCTGACGCAAGCGGCGGACGATAGCACCCGAAGCGGCGTTTCTCCAGCGCAAAACCCAGCAGGTTCAGCCAGTCGCCTACCCGTGATGGCGCAATGCAGCGCGCCTGGCGCAGGCCATCATGGGCGAACACATGGCGCAGGCCCCAACTGCTCCAGGGGTTGATGCCGATAATCAACAAATGGCCACCAGGGCGCACACTGCTCGCCGCTTCACGCAGCAAACCGTGGGGTGACAGACAGAAATCCAGGCCATGCTGCAACACCACCACATCGGCGGCATGCTCGCTCAACGGCCAGGCCTGCTCCTCGCAGACGATCTTCACCCCCGGCAGCGGCGCGCCCAGGCGCACATTGCGCTGGACCTGCGGCGCAGCGGGCGGCGTCTGCGCCGACGGGCCGTAGTGCACCAGGTAACCACCAAAGAACCGCCCCAGCTCGTCTTCGAGCATGCGCCGTTCTTCATCCAGCAAAAATTGCCCGATCGGCCCGGACAGCCATTCACGGGCCGCGCTGATCAGGGCCAGCCATTCAGGATCGGCCTGGGCGAACGCTTTATCAGTCATTGCATTCTCCAACTCGCCTAGACGTTCTAAGATGCACCAATGTGTTCAGCTTGGCGAATCGAAGAATGATACAGATCAGTGCACTCCCCGCGTTCACCGACAACTACATCTGGTTGTTACAAGACCCGCACACCCAACGCTGCGCCGTGGTCGACCCCGGCGATGCCGAGCCGGTGCTGGCCTGGCTCAGGCAGAACCCGCAGTGGGCCCTCAGCGACATCCTGATCACCCACCATCACCATGATCATGTCGGCGGCGTCGAGCAACTGAAAAGTGTGACCGGCGCCAAGGTTTACGGCCCCGCGAGCGAAAACATCCCGGCGCGCGACGTGGCGTTGATGGATAACGACCGCGTCACGGCTCTGGGCTGGGACTTCGACATTTATAGCGTGCCGGGGCATACCCTGGGCCATATCGCCTTTTACCATCAGGGCGTGCTGTTTTGTGGCGACACCCTGTTTGCCGCCGGTTGCGGCCGCCTGTTCGAAGGCACGCCGGAGCAAATGCACACCTCATTGCAACGCCTGGCCGCGCTGCCCGACGACACCCTGGTGTACTGCACCCACGAGTACACACAAAGTAATCTCAAATTTGCCCAGGCCGTGGAACCGGACAATGCCGATATCGCCGCACGCGTGGAAACCGTCAAGCAGTTACGGGCCCGTGGCGAGATGACGCTGCCGTCCAATTTGGCCCTGGAAAAACGTACTAACCCTTTTCTACGTACCGCAGAAACATCCGTTAAACAAAAAGCGGACGAACGGAACGGTCGCGACAACCGCTCTGGGGCCGAGGTGTTTGCTAGCTTGAGGGCATGGAAAGATAAGTTCTAAGAGGATGCAATCTGATACGGAATTTCTGAATGGTTGACCGGAACCAAAGCGCTTTCTAGAATCGCCCGACATTTTTGCCCGGAACTTACTTCCAGCCAATGTCGTCATCTATTCGTAAATCCATCTCTTCAGACGCATTGACCCGCCTGGCTCAAGCCGTGGCGGTGGCTGTGTCCGCGACTCTGGCGGGCTGCCAATCGACAAATTTCGCTGCACAATCCACCGTGCAACCCAAACCCAATCTTGCCGCCAAGATCAAGCAAAAACCTATTTGGCTCTCAGAGAAGCCCAGCCCCGAAGTCCCCCAGGATGTCTGGGAACGCATGCGACGGGGCTTTCAATTGCAGGACGGCCTGGGCGTCAACCCGCGCATCGAGCAACAGCGTTTGTGGTTCGCCAGTAACCCTTCCTTCCTGGAGAACGCCGGAGAACGCGGCAGCCTCTACATTCATTACATCGTCGAACGCCTTGAAGAACGCAACATGCCCCTGGAGCTGGCGCTGCTGCCAGTGATTGAAAGTGCCTACAACCCAATGGCCTATTCGCGCAGCGATGCGGTCGGCCTGTGGCAGTTCATTCCCTCCACCGGGCGCTACTTCAACCTGCGCCAGACCCGTGCCTACGACGGCCGCCGCGATATCACCGCCTCCACCACCGCCGCCCTGGACTATCTGACACGTCTGCATGACATGTTCAACGGCGACTGGTTGCTCGCCCTGGCGGCGTACAACGCCGGTGAGGGCACGGTCAGCCGGGCCATCGAGCGCAACGAAAAGCTCGGCCTGCCGACCGACTACTGGAACCTGCCCCTGCCCCAGGAAACCAAGGACTACGTGCCCAAGTTCCTGGCGCTGTCCCAGGTGGTACTGGCGCCCGAGGCTTACGGCGTCAACCTGAGCCCGATTGCCAACACGCCCTACTTCGAAGTGGTTGAAGTCAAGCAAAGCATGGACCTGTCCCGGGTCGCCGCGCTGGCTGAGATCGACGAAGACGAACTGTTCCAGCTCAACCCGGCGTTGAAACAACGCACCACCCTCGACGGCCCCCAGCACTTGCTCGTACCCAGCTCCAAGGCGCAGCTGCTGACCAGCACACTGTCGACGATGAAGCCGGAAGAATTGCTGGCGATGCGTCCGAAAAAGCAGGTGTTCGACGAAGTTGAGACCACACGGGTTGCCGGGCGCACGCGCAGCTACAAAGTGCGCACGGGCGACAACCTCACGCTGATCGCCAAGGCGAACAAGGTCGATGTGCATGACCTGCAGCGCTGGAACAAGCTCAATGGGCAGGCCCTCAAGGTCGGCCAGACCCTGGTGATGCAAGACACGCGCAAGCTGGTGGCCAAGGCTGACAGCAAGAAGCCGGTGCAATACAAGGTCAAGAAAGGCGACTCGTTGTACATCGTCGCCAAGCGCTTCAACGTTGAGATGCAACATCTCAAGCGCTGGAACCCGCGTACTGGCCAGGCGCTCAAGCCGGGGCAGATGCTGGTGGTTTCCGGGCCGCGCTAAGGCTTCAAGAATACTGGGGCGCTCATGGGGGAGCGGGCTTGCTTGCGAAAGCGGTGGCACATTCAACATCTCTGTTGACTGACACACTGCCTTCACGAGCAAGCCCGTTCCCCCATTGCATTCCCAGTGTTTCCAGCCACCTTTTTCCAACCGGAACAAGCTGTTACTGTACCGTTCATAAAGCCCAAGCCGCCTGGATCGGATCTCTGACTTGAAGCGTCCCCTCCTTCTACTAATAAGTCTGGCCTTGAGCTTTGCTGCGAACGCGACGATTACCGAGAGCCACGGTTATACGCAGTTCGGCGTGCTCAAGTACCCGGCCAAATTCACCCACTTCGATTGGGTAAACCCTGCAGCGCCTAAAGGCGGGACCTTGCGGGTCATGGCATTTGGCACGTTCGACACGCTCAACCCTTACACCTTCAAGGGCTCAAGCCCGGTTTCCACCCCCAATTTCCTGCAATACGGCGTCAACGAGCTGAACGAGCCGTTGATGGTCGGCACTGGCCAATACGCGCCGTCCGGCGACGAACCGACCTCCAGCTACGGGCTGATTGCGCAGTCGGTGGAGTACAGCGAGGACCGCAGCTGGGTGGTGTTCAACCTGCGCCCGGAAGCGCGCTTCCACGATGGCAAACCCATCACCGCCTATGACGTGGCATTTTCCTATCGCACGCTGCTGACCGAAGGCCACCCGCAGTACCGCACCAACCTGCAGGAAGTGGCGCGGGTCGACATCCTCAACCGGCATCGCATCCGTTTCGTGTTCAAGCGCGCCGGCAACCCCTTGCTGATCCTGCGCCTGGGCGAGCTGCCGGTATTGCCCCAGCATTACTGGAAGAACCGCGACTTCAAGGCCACCACGTTCGAACCACCGCTGGGCAGCGGGCCGTATCGCATCAGCAAAGTCACCCCTGGCCGGCAACTGGTGTTTGAACGGGTCAAGGATTACTGGGGCAAGGACCTGCCGGTCAACCAGGGGTTCTACAACTACGACAAGGTCGAAGTGGAGTTCTACCGCGACAGCGACGTGGCCTTCGAAGCCTTCAAGGCCGGCGAATTCGACATCTACATCGAACACCAGGCCAAGAACTGGGCCACCGGCTATAACTTCCCGGCGGTCAACCGTGGCGATGTGATCAAGGCGCAAATCGCCCACCAGATCCCGACCCAGAGCCAGGGCCTGTTCATGAACACGCGGCGTCCGACCTTCGCCCAGGCCAAGGTGCGCGAGGCGCTGGGGCTGATGTTCGACTTTGAGTGGACCAACCGCACCCTGTTCAGCAGCGCCTACAAACGCACCGTGAGCTACTACCCCAACAGCGAATTTTCCGCGACCGGCGTGCCGGTGGGCCGCGAGTGGCTGATGCTTTCGCCGTACCGTGACCAGTTGCCGGCCAACCTGTTGACGCAAGCCTTCAGCCTGCCGCAGACCGACGGTCGTGGTATCCCGCGCGACACCCTGCGCCGCGCCCTCGCCCTGCTCGGCGAAGCCGGCTGGAAACTGTCCGGGCAACGCCTGCTGGATAGCAAAGGGCAGCCGCTGCGTTTGGAGATCCTGCTGGTGAACCCGAACCTGGAGCGCATCCTGCAGCCGTATGTCGAGAACCTGAACAGCATCGGCATCGACGCGCGCTTGCGTACCGTGGACCGGGCGCAATACAAGCAGCGCCTCGACCAGTTCGACTTCGACATGATCCTGGTCACCCTCAACCAGACCCTGAGCCCCGGCCTTGAGCAGTGGCAGTACTTCCACTCCAGCCAAGCGGCGATCAAGGGCAGCAAGAACTATGCAGGCATCGCCAACCCGGTGGTCGATCACCTGCTGGAGCAACTGCTCGCGGCGCAGACCCGCGAAGAACAATTGGCCGCCGGCAGCGCCCTGGACCGGGTGCTGCTGTGGCAGCACTACAGCATCCCCAACTGGTACCTCAACTATCATCGCCTGGCGTACCGCAACCGGTTCGCCTTTGTCACCACGCCGCCCTATAGCCTGGGCCTGAGCGCATGGTGGCTGAAAGCTTCGGAGAAAGCCCAATGATGTCTTTGCGCAACGCATTGCTCACCAGTCTGTTGCTGTGCTCTGCGGCCAACGCCGCGCCGCAACATGCGTTGACCCTTTACAACGAACCGCCGAAGTACCCCGCCGACTTTAAGCATTTCGACTACGTAAACCCCGACGCGCCCAAGGGCGGCACTTTTCGCGAGTCGGCCATGGGCGGCTTCGACAGCCTTAACCCCTACATCAGCAAGGGCGTGCCGGCAGACAATCTGCCGCTGATCTACGACACCCTGGCCATGCAAAGCCTGGACGAGCCCATCACTGAATACGGGCTGGTGGCCGGCAAGATCGAAAAGGCGCCGGACAACAGTTGGGTACGCTTTTACCTGCGCCCCGAAGCGCGCTTTAACGATGGTCACCCGATCCGCGCCGAAGACGTGGTGTTCACCTTCCAGGCCCTGATCAAAGATGGCTCACCGCTCTACCGCACCTATTACGCCGACGTCGACGAAGTGGTGGCCGAAGACCCGCTGCGCGTGCTGTTCAAGTTCAAGCGCACCAATAACCGCGAATTGCCGCTGATCCTTGGGCAACTGCCGGTACTCCCCAAACATTGGTGGGCGACCCGCGACTTTGCCAAGGGCAACCTGGAAATACCGCTCGGCAGCGGGCCGTACAAGATCGCCGAGGTCAAGCCCGGGCGCATGGTGCGCTATGAGCGGGTCAAGGACTACTGGGCCAAGGACTTGCCGATGACCCAGGGCTTCTACAACTTCGACAACCGCATCACTGACTATTACCGTGACGGCACCGTCGCCCTGGAAGCCTTGAAGGCCGGGCAGTTCGACTACTGGCTGGAATTCAGCGCGAAGAACTGGGCCAACGCCTACAACATTCCGGCCGTCGCCCAGGGGCGACTGATCAAGGAAGAAATCCCCAACGGCAACCCCACCGGCATGCAGGGTTTTGTGTTCAACACGCGCAAACCGATGTTCCAGGATGTGCGGGTACGCAAGGCCATCAGCCTGTTGCTGGATTTCGAATGGAGCAACAAGCAGCTGTTCAACGGTGCCTACACCCGCACCCGCAGCTACTTCGAGAACTCGGAAATGGCCGCCACCGGCCTGCCCGGCCCGAGTGAATTGGCAATCCTCGAACCGTTTCGCGACAAGCTCCCCGCCGAAGTCTTCACCCAGGCCTTTGAGCCGGCCAAAACCGACGGCAGCGGCATGATCCGCAACCAGCAGCGCGAGGCCTACCAGTTGTTGCAAGAGGCCGGCTGGAAGATCGTCGACGACAAGATGGTCGACACCACCGGCAAACCTGTGAACATCGAGTTTCTGCTGGCCCAGACCGACTTCGAGCGGGTACTGCTGCCCTTCAAGCGCAACCTGGCCGACCTTGGCATCAACCTGGTGATTCGCCGCGTCGACGTTTCGCAGTACATCAACCGCCTGCGTTCGCGGGACTTCGACATGCTGGTGGGCAGCTTCCCGCAATCGACGTCACCGGGTAACGAACAGCGCGAATTCTGGTCCTCGTCCAGCGCCGACAAGCCGGGCAGTCGCAACTACATGGGCCTCAAGGACCCGGTCATCGACCAACTGGTGGAAGCGTTGATCGACGCCAGCTCACGCCAAAGCCTGGTCGACCACGCCAAAGCGCTGGACCGTGTGTTGCAGTTCGGCTACTACGTGATTCCCAACTGGCACATCAAGACCTACCGCGTCGCGTACTGGGACCACCTCGGCCACCCCAAGACCCCGCCACGCTACGACGTCGGCACGGCCACCTGGTGGGCCAAACCCGCAGCCAAGCCGGCCATCACCCTGGACACTGCACACAGCGCCGATCCGGCGAGCGGAGGCGATTAAATGCTGGCCTATATTGTTCGCCGCCTGTTGCTGATCATCCCCACGCTGTTCGGGATTTTGCTGATCAACTTCATCATCATCCAGGCCGCTCCCGGTGGCCCGGTTGAGCAGATGATCGCCAAGCTCGAAGGCTTTGACGGCGCCACCAGTCGCATTGCCGGTGGCGGCGCCGAGGTCTCGGTGGCCGGCTCCAGCTACCGTGGCGCGCAAGGCCTGGACCCGGCGCTGATCAAGGAAATCGAGAAGATGTACGGCTTCGACAAATCGGCGCCGGAACGTCTGTGGATCATGGTCAAGAACTACGCGCGGCTGGATTTCGGCGACAGCTTCTTTCGCGATGCCAAGGTCATCGACCTGATCAAGGAAAAGATGCCGGTGTCCATCTCCCTCGGGTTATGGAGCACGCTGATCATGTACCTGGTGTCGATCCCGCTGGGGATCGCCAAGGCCACACGGCACGGCAGCCACTTCGACGTGTGGACCAGCTCGGCGATCATCGTCGGCTATGCGATCCCGGCTTTCCTGTTTGCGATCCTGCTGATCGTGGTGTTTGCCGGCGGCAGTTACCTCGACTGGTTCCCCTTGCGCGGGCTCACCTCGAATAATTTTGACGCGCTGAGCTGGGGCGGCAAGATCCTCGATTACTTCTGGCACCTGGCCTTGCCTGTCACGGCCCTGGTGATCGGCAACTTTGCGACCATGACACTGCTGACCAAAAACAGCTTCCTCGATGAAATCAACAAACAGTATGTGGTCACCGCCAAAGCCAAGGGCCTGACCAACCACCGCGTGCTGTACGGCCATGTGTTTCGCAACGCCATGCTGCTGGTCATTGCCGGTTTCCCTTCGGCGTTTATCGGGATTTTCTTCACCGGCTCGTTGCTGGTGGAAGTGATCTTCTCGCTCGACGGCCTGGGCCTGATGAGTTTTGAAGCGGCGATCAACCGTGACTACCCGGTGGTGTTCGGCACGCTGTTTATCTTCACCCTGCTGGGGCTGGTGGTGAAACTGATCGGTGACCTCACCTACACCCTGGTCGATCCGCGTATCGACTTTGCCAGCCGGGAGCATTGAGATGAAC
>PJQF01000149.1_pt1 | contig 41111 bp, 40 predicted proteins | sample 1503741 | NCBI WGS metagenome assembly PJQF01 (sample SAMN07775949, study PRJNA414020) | Biofilm metagenome, whole genome shotgun sequencing project. | isolation source: biomolecule (vanillin) treated reverse osmosis membrane biofilm | place: India: Nagpur | collected 2017-03-21 | reverse complement strand
TTTTTGTGGTGAGCAGGCTTGCCCTGCGCTGGGCTGCGAAGCGGCCCTAAAACCGGCCATTGGGTTCTGCCTGGAGAAACGCGGCGACTGGATTGGGGCCGCTTCGCGCCCCAGCGCAGGGCAAGCCTGCTCACTACAAAAAGCGAACCCACCATACAAAGCCTGCTCACCACACAACGCCAGCTCACCAAAAAAAGTCTGCGCTCCCCAACCAGCACGGCGCGCAAACCGCGTAGTTATTTCTTCTTCTTTTTATCGTGTTTGTCGGACTTGGCGAACGCTTCTTCTAAAGCAAGGTTAATCGTGCGCAGCACCTTGACCCGCGCCCAGCGCTTGTCATTGGCCTCCACCAGGGTCCAGGGCGAGATTTCGGTGCTGGTACGGTCAACCATATCGCCCACCGCCGCGCGGTAGTCGTCCCACTTGTCGCGGTTGCGCCAGTCGTCTTCGGTGATTTTGAAGCGTTTGAAAGGGATTTCCTCACGGGCCTGAAAGCGTTCCAGCTGCGTGTCCTTGTCAATCGCCAGCCAGAACTTGACCACGATCACGCCCGCATCACGCAGTTGTTCTTCAAAATCATTGATCTCGCCATAGGCGCGCATCCAGTCCGCCGCAGAGCAGAAACCTTCGACTCGCTCCACCAGCACGCGGCCGTACCACGAGCGGTCGAACACGGTGAACATGCCGCGCGCCGGGATCTTCTGCCAGAACCGCCATAGGTACGGTTGGGCGCGTTCGTCCTCACTGGGCGCGGCAATCGGCACGATATGGTATTGGCGTGGGTCCAGCGCCGCTGCAACCCGGCGAATCGCGCCGCCCTTGCCCGCCGCATCATTGCCTTCGAACACCGTGATCAAGGCGTGCTTGCGCATGCGTTTGTCACGCATCAGGCCGGAGAAGCGCGCTTGCTCGGTGATCAGTTGTTCTTCGTAATCGTCCTTGTCCAGATGCTGGCTCAAGTCGAGGCTGTCGAGCAGCCCCTTCTTGTCCACCGACGGTATCAGCGGCGCGGGGTTCATGCCGCTGGCCTTGCCTTTGGGCAGTTTCAACGCGGTTTGCATGCCTTCGAGCAGTAGCTTGCCCACGGTGAGGCTGCGGTAATTGCTGTCGACACCTTCGATCACATGCCACGGCGCGTAGTCGCGGCTGGTGCGACGCAGCACCCGCTCGCCAAAGTGCACGAACTTGTCGTAGGTCTGTGATTGCTGCCAGTCCAGCGGGCTGATGCGCCAACTGTGCAGCGGGTCGTCGGCCAAGGCCTTTAGCCGCGCCTTCATCTGTTTCTTGGAAAGGTGAAACCAGAATTTGAAGATCAGCGCACCTTCATCACAGAGCATTTTTTCCAGGCGCTCGGCACCGGCGATGGCCTGATCGAGACGCGCGTCCTTTATCTGCCCATGTACGCGGCCTTGCAGCATCTGGCTGTACCAGTTGCCGAAAAAGACACCCATGCGGCCCTTGGCGGGCAACTGCCGCCAGTACCGCCAGGCCGGCGGGCGGGCCAGTTCCTCATCGGTTTGCTGATCGAAGGTACGGACTTCGATCAGGCGCGGGTCCATCCACTCATTGAGCAGCTTGACGGTCTCGCCTTTGCCAGCACCTTCGACGCCATTAATCAGGATGATCACCGGGAAGCGCTTTTGCTGTTGCAGCTCGTACTGCACTTCCAACAACGCTTCACGCAGGGCCGGCACTTCGGCGTCGTAGGTGTCTTTGTCGACGGCGTGACCAATTTCTGCGGATTCGAACATGGGCAACTCCCTTCCAAGATCAATCAAGACTAGCGGATTGGGCTGCACCACGGGCAAGCAATTGAATAGCGCTTGCCATGGATCAATCAGCAACCCTGCCGGCTAGTCTTCAGGTAGATGGCAGATATCCAGGTCCTGATACTTCATCATCTGCTGGGTCAGCCGCTCCATCACCTCGTTGATCGCCTGCCTGCGCGGCGCGCGCAGGCCTTCCATTTGTGCAAGGTATTCGCCATCGGTGAGGTTCTGACTGTTCTCGAAGAGCGCCTGCTGTTGACTGTCAAACGGCTCGGCAGCGCGCCTGAACGTCTCGGGAAACTGCTGTTTGAGATGGGCCTTCCAGAACGAGAGCTGGGCAATAAACCGCAAAAATACCGGCGACAGCTCGGCAATGAGGACTTGCTCATGCGCCCGCTCCAGGTTCTCGCTGGTCAAGTCAGCCAATGACCCGTAGCGCATGTGTTTGGGTTGCCCAGGCAACTGCAGGATCTTCGCCAAACCGACCCGATACGCCAGGCTGACCTCCAGCGGGTCTTCGCTGGCATGTTCGGCGGCGTAAGTGGCCGCAATCTTTTCCAGCTCACTGAGGCGAAACAAGCCGCGCCCCAAGGTCAGGAGCACCCCGGAGTTGCCTTGCCCACGGCCGGCCTGGCGTGTGGCGTTCGCCACGGCCTTGAGCACTTCGACCTGGCTGAAAATCTCTGTCGCGCCATCGACACAGTTCGCCGGATGGGCCACCAGTTGAAACACCTGCTCGCGCAACTCGACGCTGTCATGGGTCGCCTGCAGGACCTCCCAGACACGCCGGGTCATGTCCTCACGCACGTAACGGCTGTCGGCGGCGCCGGAGAGTTGCGCCAACAACGTCATCAGCGGCACCGATTCCGGATCGTCGCGCAGGTTGGCCCAGATCGCCCGCTTGCCGGCATCGGCGGCCGCTACCTCGTCCGGCAGCCAGGTCCGCCTGGCCTTCAACTCGGTGAAACGTGACTGATCGTCCTCCACATAGCCCATGCCAATGCCCACTGCATCGCGGTAGCGAATCAGCGCCGTCATTGTCGTCGAGGACAACGGGTTGCCACCCAGATTGATCGCCTGGCTGTACCTGCGTGTCGACGCAAACAACCAGTCGGGCAATACCGTGATCCAGTTGCTGCGCAGGTCGACCTGTTCCAGATGGGCCAGGCGTGCGATCCCGACGGGCAGGTCCACCAGCCTGGCGTCCTGCAGTAACAGGGTTTGCAAATCGCGCATGTTACTCACGTCCAGATGCGCCTCGATGGGGTTGTGGCTCAGGTCCAACAAACGCAGCGTGTGCATATCAGCCAGTTTTCGCTGGGTATACGTCGTCAGCGCCAGTTGATTGTGGGGCAAGGACAAACTGTTCAGTTCGGGCATCCGCGAGAGGTATTCCGGGAGCCGGCTCAGGCGGTTGCGGTCCAGGTTGAGGCGCCGCAGCCCCTTGAAGCACTTGAGGAAATACGCCACATCATCGCCCAGACGCATGTTTTTCAGGGACAGTTGCCGAACATGGTCAAAGCGGATTTCGGGGGGCAGGTTCGGCAATGCGCCCACGCGCATGCCATCCAATGTCAGCCCCTGCACGGGCACTTGTTGATCGTCGAGGACAAAGCTCTGGCGGCGCCAGCAGGCTTCAATCCGCTCGGCCACTTGCTGGCGGCTCTCGCGGACATCCCCCATGCCCGGCTGCGCCGCCAGGTCGCCGACGTTGCTCTTCCAGTGTTTGAGGACCGTGCGCAGGCGTTCCAGGTCAGCCTGCAGACGGGCAACGGCCTTGGCTTGGGCCAGGGCATCGGTCCCCAGGCTGCGCAGCAACTCTGCTGCCTGTACGTCACTGAACAGCGGATAGATTTTGCGCACCTTGCGCACCAGAGGCGAAGCGAGCGGCAGCGGGCTGGTCGGAGAGTCCGCCATGCGGCAGGAGACCTCCTGTTCCAGTGGCTCGCCAGCCTTGTCGGAAAACGCTTCGCCCGCCACCACACGCTCGCTCTGCGCGCGGGCCGCCACCCTGCGGCGCAGCCTCCATCCACCTTCGCTCGGGTTCAGCGGGAGTTCCAGGGCGCTGCGCTGGGTGTCCGAGAGCGTTTGTATAATCGCCTCGAACAGGCCGTCGGAACCGGCCTGGGTCGGCCCCATACTGACGCCGTTGGCGTCGAACGGCGCAAAGCCCGCCGCAGAACTGACCACCACTCGACGTACGCTCGCGCCCTCCCTCGCGCCCAGGGCCAACAGTGACCCGGTGGGCGAATCCTGGCGCAATTCCAGTTGCAACGCGCTATCCCAACCTTCGACGCGCGGCAGCATGCGCACCGCCACACACTGGGTGTCGAGACCGGCCAACTCCGGCTGCTCGAAACCGGCCAAAGCACGATCCAGGCGCTGAGTCTCCGCGCTCAAGCGCACCGCTTCTGCCAGGGCCATTGGCACCCGCTCATTGTCGCGCAGGGCTTGACGCTCAACGGAGGATGCTTGGGCCATCAGCTCGCGCATCACGCGGGTGGGCAGTCGCGGGCAGGCCTGACGCAGCGGCGCCCACTCCTCGGGCACTGGCCCGTCGTAGGCCTGATACAACTGTTCAAAAAACGGTCTTCGATCAGCCTTGAGCTGTGCGAGCAATTGACGCGCCAACGCTGCGTGCTCCTCATTGGCAGACACGCCTTCACCCAACAGTCCGACCTTTTGTTGCGTATCCAGGCCTGACAGCAACACGTCAAACACCCGCCCTTCACCCACGGCCTGCTCGCTGAGGCGCAATGCCTGAGCGGCCTCAAACGGGCCGGCGGCGGGATAACGCGCCGTGACGCCACCTTGAGCATCCAGCACCTCGAAATAACGACCTTGGGGCCAACCCGGCAGCAGCGGCAACGCGTGCATTTGCGCGGTCGCACTTTGCCCATTGCGGTACCCCCCGCGTTCCAACAGCCAGACCAGGTCGCGAATCGACTGCTCCAACCGGAAACGCTCATACAGATCACGAAAGCGCGCCGCAAAGGGCAGGCATTCCTGCGCCAGGTGATACCCCCAGCGGTGGGGCTTGTCGATGATGTCGTTAACCAGCCTCAGCTTGCGCGAGTCCAATGCGGGGTGACGACTGCTCGGCTCCAGGCGGGAAAACAAATAGTCCTGGTCTTCCCACTCTTCTGGATCTTCGAATGAAAAACGCCAGGCCCCCTCACCGTTGTGCAACATCACCGGACGATAGGCCGTTTGCCGCGTACGGTGGCTGGCCCGCCACAGTCCCTGCTGCGGCTCATAGGTCACCTGATGCAGGTTGTCGCCGACTTTGACGTATGAGCGAGCGCCCACCTGGTAGAGGCCTTGCGCGTCGGCAGCCACGTCGTCGATCAGGTGATGATCGTGGGAATACTGTCCGATGTCTGGCCGCCACAACCGTGGCTGCCCATCCCTCGAACGCACCGCTTCCAACGTTTTAAAGTAACCGGCATAGCTTTGTCGGGTGCGCTTGAAGACCTTGCCCACCACCTTGGCCCCCGCGGCGAACAACACCATTGACGTGATGTCCTGCGCCACGGCCACCAACTGTCCGAGCGCCTCCTCCTTGTCGCCACGGCGCCAGTCCTCGATACCGTCGTACACCTCGCCGAGCATCTGTCCCACCGCCACGCTGGTCATCAACAGGCCCAATGCCGGGACTATAAAACCAGCAAGGTTGAGCAACGTCAGCCCGGCGTCCAGATACTCTTGCAGACGCTGTTTGCGCACCTGCTCGTCGACATCCACCACCGGGACCGCCAGGGTGCGGGCGTCGATTTGCAGTTTGCCCGCATAGGTCGCAAAAAAGTGCTGCGCCAGGCTAGTGGTGATGGCCCTGGCCTCCAACACGCCCAAGGTACGGTGCTGGTCAAAACGGCTGAAAAAACCGACTCGGTCTATTTCGCCCAGGTAACGCGCGAAGAACGTGCGGTAGGTGCTGACTTCCAGCTTCAAGTCCAGGTAGACCTTGAAATCGTTGAGCGATGGGTACTCAAAAAACGGTCGCCCCGGTTCATTGGGCATGTACACCACACAGGACTCCTGCGGGTAATCGGCAATTGGCCAGCCGGAAAACACCAGCACGCTCCACAGGCAGCAATCCAGCGCATTCAAGCCTTGCCAGATGACCTGGCGCCCTTGAAACAACAGACCCCTGGCCTGCTCAGGATCCATCTTCCGATCCAGCAGTGTGCATAACAGGTCATAGGTCTCGCGGGTGATATCGCCACGCATGCAGGCAATGTGCGCGTCGATTTTCACATCCAGGGTTTTCATCCAACCGATGTCGAGCGCTACACCATTGAGGTAGGCGTCATCTCCCGGCGCGCCAGCGTCAAGGTTGAACACGTCACTGATGTGCTGCTGATACAAGCCGCCTACATCAAGGTCGCGACAGCCCTTGGCAAATGCCTGCACGGAGACGGGGATCACCCCACGTGAGGCTGAGCCGAATTGCAGCCGCGACTGCTGTGGAAAATGCGCCTCTTGCGTCTCGTCCTCGGTAAAGTTCTGCAGGGCCATGTGCAGCAGGGTCTGCTGTTCCAGCTTGATGGTCCTGACATAATCCAGCGGCAGGACTTCTTTCTGGTATTCATAGAAGGCCCGCACGAACAGGTCCTTCTGCGGTTCAATCGTGACCTGCCAGTGCTTCTGGCAGTAAGCCTTCAATTGCGCACTGCAAAACTCATCCAGGGAGCGTAATGGGAGCAGGCGTCCGGCGACTGCGGCCCTGGCCTCATCAATCTGCGCCGCGTCCCGTTCCAGTGCCTCCAGTACACCTTTGGGGGCGTTTATCATCCAGCCCGGCAGGCGCTTTTGCAGGACCTCGGCCTTGGGCAGGTCGCTGGTGATTTCCAGTAGCGCGGCTTGCAACTGGCGCTGCGTCAATTGGGTGCATGTCTTGGTCAAATCATCCTGGTCCGGCATCTGCAATATCCCTTATTGCCCATTAATCAGTCATTCACCATACCCCGACGCAAGCCTTTGAATTTACGCAGATAGTTGATCGTTACCCGGACCGATTCGGGCATTTTTTGCATGCAAGTATCAGCGGGCTACCACCCCCGCCCAGCGCGGATCGGTAGCCACCGCCACGATCGGCTAGAATGGCCGCCTTGCCTTTGCCGAGTTGCCCATGAACCCCGTATCGCCACATGCCCAACTTGACTGGGACGACCAGGGACGCCCGCGTTCGCGGGTCTTCGACGACGTGTACTTCTCCGATCAGTCGGGCCTGGACGAAACCCGTTATGTGTTCCTTGAACAGAACCACCTGCAACAGCGCTTTGCCGCGCTTCCCGTGGGCGGACGATTGGTGATTGGCGAGACCGGCTTTGGTACCGGGTTGAATTTCCTGTGTGCCTGGCAGTTGTTTGATCAGCACGCCGTGTCCGGCGCCCGCCTGCACTTTGTCAGCGTGGAGAAGTACCCCCTGAGCCACGCCGACCTGCAACGTGCTCTGGCCCTGTGGCCAGAACTCAAGCCCTGGGCCGAGCAGTTGCTGGCGCAGTATGTCGCCATCCACCAGGGCTTCCAGCGTCTGGTGCTGGACAATGGCCGCGTCACCCTGACCCTGTTGATCGGTGATGCTCTGGAGCAGCTACCGCAACTGGATGCGCAGATCGACGCGTGGTTTCTCGACGGTTTCGCCCCGGCGAAAAACCCCGACATGTGGACCGCCGAGCTGTTTGCCGAGCTGGCACGCCTGGCCGCGCCGGGTTCGACCATCAGCACCTTCACCAGCACCGGCTGGGTGCGGCGCCTGATCAACGCCGCCGGGTTCAAGATGAAGCGCACGCCGGGGATTGGCCACAAGTGGGAAATCCTGCGCGGCGAGTTCCTTGGCTGGCCGGCGGAGACACCCGCGCCGGCTGCCATCAAACCCTGGTTCGCGCGACCACCTGCATTTAACGGCGAGCGCCGCGCCCTGGTGATCGGCGGCGGCCTCGCCGGTTGCGCCAGCGCGGCCAGCCTGGCGGCGCGCGGCTGGCAGGTCAGCCTGCTGGAACGCCACGCCGGCTTGGCCGAAGAGGCATCGGGCAACCCGCAAGGCGTGCTGTACCTCAAGCTATCGGCCCACGGCACAGCGTTGTCGCAGATGATCGTCAGTGGCTTCGGCCACACCCGGCGCCTGTTGGAGCAGTTGCAACGCGGGGTGGATTGGGACGGCTGCGGCGTGCTGCAACTGGCCTTCAATGCCAAGGAAGCCGAACGCCAGGCGCAATTGGCGCAGGCGTTTGCACCAGACCTGCTGCATCTGCTGGACAAGGATCAGGCCCAGGTCCGGGCCGGCATCGTGCTGCAAACCGGCGGGCTGTTTTTCCCTGAAGGTGGCTGGGTGCATCCGCCCGCACTGTGCCAGTGGCAAGCCACACAACCGGGTGTTGAGTTGCTGGCCCATCGTGACGTACTGCAACTGCGCAAAGTCGACGACCACTGGCAGGCCTGGGACGGTGAAACCCTGCTGGCCAGCGCGCCGGTGGTGGTGCTGGCGGGCGCCGCCGATGTCACGCGGTTTGCCGCCTGTGCGGAGCTGCCACTCAAACGCATCCGCGGGCAGATCACGCGCCTGCCGCAAACCGCCGCCAGCGCAGCGCTGAGCAGCGTGGTGTGCGCCGAAGGCTACGTGGCACCGGCTCGCCTGGGCGAACATACCCTGGGCGCCAGCTTTGATTTCAAAAGCCAGGACCTCACGCCCACCGCCGCCGAGCACGCGGGCAACCTGGCGCTGCTGCACGAGATCTCCCCAGACCTGGTACAGCGCCTGCACGCCGACGCCCTCCCGGCCGAGGACCTTGAGGGTCGCGCCGCCTTCCGCTGCACCAGCCCCGACTACCTGCCGATTGTCGGCCCGCTGGCAGACAGCGCACCGTTCGCCGACACCTATGCCGCGCTGCGCAAGGATGCCCGCCACGTGCCGCAGGCGCCGTGCCCGTGGCTCGACGGCCTGTACGTCAACAGCGGCCACGGTTCGCGCGGGTTGATTACCGCACCGCTATGCGGCGAGCTGCTCGCCGCCTGGCTGCACGACGAACCGCTGCCACTACCGCGCAGCGTGGCCGAGGCGTGTCACCCCAATCGCTTCGCGGTGCGCGCGCTGGTGCGCAGCAACGTGAACACGCCCGCGCGCTGATCGCCGCCGCTACAGCGGCGCCAGCGTGCACACCGGGCTCGCGTCCTCCGATTGCAGCGCCTCGCGGGTCAGGCGCTCCAGTTCGGTCCTTTCGGCTTGTTGCTGCTCGCGCAGGATTTCGTCCATGCGGTCACGGTACTCGCCGTCGGCCAGGCTGGTGCTGCGCTCAAACACGTCGAGCATGCGCTGGTCGAACGGCTCGTTCATGCTTTCGAACGCGTGCTCGAAAGAGCGTTTGAGGTAACGCACCCAGAACGGCAGATCCATCAGAAAGCTCAGCAGTTCAGGCGACAGTTCGTCGGCCTTGACCTGCACCTCCGCCGAGTTCAATGCCTGTGGCGTGACCCCGGCCAGGCGCGAAAACCGCATATGGCGCGGTTGCCCCGGCAAATAAAACCGATCAACCAGCCCGGTCCGGTACGCGAGGCTGACTTCCAGCGGGTCCGTGCCGGGGTGCTGCGCACTGTGCACGCGGGCCATGCGTTCAAGGCGGTCCAGCCGAAACAGGCCACGGCCCAGGCGCAACAGCCATTTGGAATCGAGGATGCCGTTTTCCACCTGTTGCGAGGCCTCGTGGATTTCCACGATCACTTCCAGGTCGCTGAAACTCACCGCGGCGGCGTCGTCGCAATTCAATGGGGTGGCGGCGCGCTCGAAGATCTCCGCGCGCAAGCGCGTGTCGTCACCGGCGGCCTGCAGCACGCGCCAGACCCTGCGCGTCATGTCTTCACGCACATTCATGGAGTCCGCCGTGCCACCCAGCTCCGAGAGCAGCTTGAACAGGCCATCCGAACGCGGTTCATCCCTGAGGCCCTGCCAGGTGGAGATGCTGCGCGAATCGCGCGGCAAGCGCTCGTTCAGCCACAATTCGCGGGCTTTCTGCTCGTTGAGGCGGGTGATGTCGTCTTCCAGGTAGCCCATGCCAACGCCGACACTGTTGCGATACTTGAGCAGCAGTTCACGGCTGCGCTGGCCCAGGGGGTTGTGTCGCAGGTTAATGACTTCGCCCACCCTCCGAGGGGCAGTGAACAGCCAGTCGGGCAACGCCACGATATCGTTCTCACGCAGATCGACATGTTCCAGGTAGGGAATCCCCAGCAGCCCGCCCGGCATCTCCTTCAACCGGCAATTGCGCAGCGCGAGGGTGCGCAGCTCTAACATCCGGTTAATCGGCGGCGGGTCCACCAGAGGGTTGTTGTTCAGATTGAGCAGCCTGAGGTTCTTGAGGTTGCCGAGTTTGGCGTGGGTATGTTCGGTCAATTGCAGGCGGTTGTTATCCAGGTACAACACCTGGAGTTGGGGCATGTGCGACAGCACTTCGGGCAAGCGCGTGATTTGGTTGCCGGTGAGTTCCACAGTTCGAGCCTGCTTGAAGTGCTTGAGGAAATACGCCACCTCGTCGCCCAGCTCCATGTGGTTCAACGACACCCACTGGACATGATCAAAGTTGGCCCCGGGCGGCAAGGTAGGCAACGTGCCCAATGCCATGCCATCGAGCATCAGGCCGGGCACCCGCACGCCAATGACGCCTTCGGGCAACATTGAAGCGTACTGCCAGCTGCGCTCAATCGCCTGCAAGGCTTGCAGACGACTGAGACGATAGTCCGCCGAGGTGTACGCCGAAGTCGATTCGACCCGCTCACTGGCCCAGACTTTCAAGGTGCGATGCAGGTGTTCAAATTGCACTTCCAAGGCTTTGACCGCCTGGGCGCGGGACAGGTGATCAGTGCCCAGCCCTTGCAGGAATGTCGCGATGCGCGAATCGTCGAACAACGGGTAGAGCCTGCGGACCCGGCGCACTAGAGCGGAGGGAAATTCAGGCGGCTCCGTCCCTAGGGCCTGGACGCAGGACGCCGGCAGCTCGCTGGGCACTGCCCGCTCGGGCCAGACAAGCCGCGTGACCGGCTTGCGCGCCTTCTGCGCTTGGGCAATCACGCGAAAACGCAACTGGCTGGGGGTCTGCACATCCATATCCAACAAGTCGCGGGCAGGCACGGCATCGCAAATGGCGTGGTAAAGACCTTCGCGGCCCTGACTCATGGGACCCAGCGGCGCACCCTGAGCATCAAATGCGCGGTAGTTTTCACCGACCTTGACCAGCGTGCGCCGAGTCTCGGCGGCATCACTTCCCGCCTCGGCCAGCGGCCGCCCCACCAGGCTGGCGTCGCGCAGTTGCAGGCGCAGCGTCGCCGGCCAGCGTTCCAGGCTAGGGACCAGGCCGAAGACCACGCGCAGCGTCGCTTCGTTGGCGAGCTCGGGCAGATACAAGCCCAACAACGCCTGATCTTCGGTCAGCGTGTCCAGTGTCTGGCGCGCCTGCTGGGCCACTCGCAGCGGCACCCGCCCGGTCTGGCGCAGATGCAAGCGATCGGCCGCCGAGGCCTGGTCCATGATTTCCCACGCCAAGCGCCGTGGCAGCTGGGGGAAATGGCCCTTGAGCAAACCATGATCGGTCTGATCGATGACCTCGCCATACTGGTACAGCGCTTCGTAAATGTGGCGGTGGCTGTAAGCGAGGGCCGCCAACAAGCGCTGCTTCATCACGTCCTGCTCTGCGCCAGCCTCTACCGCGCCACCCAACAGAAACGCCTTGTCGTCCTTGTCTAACGCGGCCAGCGCCGTCGACATTATTTCGCCGGCCCTCATCTGTTGCTCGGTAATGTGAATACTCATGTCTTCGTAGTCGAACGGCGCCGTGTCGGGGTAGCGCTCGATCAGGTTGCCGTCCTTGTCCAGCACCTCGAAAAACCGCCCCTGGGGCCAGCCCTTCATGAGCGGTAGAGCCAGTAACTGCGCTTGGGCGGTAGCGCGGTCGAGCGGCGCATCGTGCTCCATCTGCCAGCGCAGATCGCGGACTTTCTGGTTCTGCCGGAAGCGCACCACGCAGTCACGAAAACGCTCCGACAGTGTGCGGTTTTGCCGAACCAGTTGCTGCAAGTGCGCAAGCCGGGTGTCAGTGATGGCCGTGATGTCTTGCAAGTGCCCAGTCGGCAGCGCCTCAAGACTTGGGTCGAGGCGCTGCAAAATATAGTCGGGATCGTCCCACGGCTGCGCGTGCTCAAACGTGAACTGCCAACCGCCTTGGTGGTTATGCCGCAGCAAGGGTCGATAGGCATCGGCACGCTTCGGATGCCGGGCGCGCCAGGCACCAAACTGGTCATCGTAGGCAACGGAATAGAACCCGCCGTCGACCTTCACAAAGGATTGGCCATAGGCCTGATACACACCTTTGGCATTCGCCGGAACGCCTTTGAGCTCCAGCGACTGACGGTATGGCGTCTTGTTGTTGCGCCACAGGCGCACGCGGTCGTCCGCGAGCTTGACGGCTTCCATCTGGTCAAAAAACTCCGGGGAGTTTTTCAGTGCGCGCCGAGCCGCGCCCACCACCTTGGCTCCCGCGGCAAACAGCGCCATGGAGGCAATGTTCTGCGCGACGTTGATCAGGTGCTCAAGGGCCTGGGCGTTGTCATGGTGCGACCAGTCCTCGACGCCCTCGAACACCTCGCCCAGCAACTGCCCCACCGCCACCCCCATCATCAGTTGCCCCAGCACCGGCACCACCAGCCCGGCGAGGTTAAGCAAGGTCAAACCGGCATCCAGATAATTCTGTAGACGCTGTTGGCGCGCGTCCTCGTCGACCTGCGCGACCGGCACCGCCAGTACGACTGCATCCAGTTGCAGCTTGCCGACGCAGCTGTTGAAAAAGAACTCGGTCAGGTTGCCGGTGGCTGGCAAGAGCGCCATCGGCTCCAGGGATTTATTGCGATCAAACTGCTCGAAAAAACTGAAGCGCTCCGACTCGTCCAAGTAGCGCGTAAAGCTGTTGCGATAGCTCGTCACTTGCAGTTTCAGGGTCAGGTAGGTGGTGAAGTCCTGCCACGTCGGGTATTCGAACACGGGCCGCACCGGTTCGTTGGGCATATACACCACCACCGGACCCACGAGTGCGTTGCCGGGCGAATCGCCGCGAAACACCAGCGCGTTCCAGATGCACGCATTGCGAATGTTCAGGCCGTGCCATACCAGCGGGCGCCCATCGAACAATAAATGGCTGAGCTCGCTGGCCGGCCTGGCGCTGCTGATCACCTGCAACAGCAGGCGGTAGGTCGACTCGCTGATGTCACCTTTGGCACAGGCGATGTGCAGGTCGACGTTCATGTCACTGCAACGGGATTGGCCGATGTCCTCGACCGCCGGGTTGTAGCCGCGTCCAAGCGCCACCACGCCCTCACCCGGCTGCGGCAGATTGAACACATTGCGCAGGTAAGCCTGATAGGCCCCGCCCAGGTCGAGTTCGCGGCAGTAACCGGCAAACTCATGGGCCTTGAGGCCCTTCAGCACCTGGCGCCGGGGCCCGAACCGAATCTGCGCAGTGCGTGGCAGCCCATCGGGTTCGGCGCGTTCCTGCGGGAAATTCTGCATCGCCGCCTGCAACAGACTGTGTTGCTCAACGTGCGCGGTGCTGATCACCAAACCGCCCAGATCAGGGCTGACGCCGCTGATCGTGCGCCGGGGGATTTCCAGCAGGTCGTACTCGACGTCCAGATAGCTGAAGCCCTCGCCGGCCAGAAAGGTCTTGAGCCGCTCCCTGCAAAAGGCATCGAGCGGCGTCAGTTTCTTCAGTAGCCGGGCCGCGCGTTCACGGGCACGGCGGCCTTGGCTGTAGCTTTCGTCGATGGCGCTGAGCAATTCCGGCGAGGTCTTGAGCATCCAGGTCGGCAGGGTGTCGTGCAGCACCTGGGCCTTGTCCAGGTCGCCGCTCAGATCCAGGAGTGCGCCCAGCAATTGATCCTGGGTCAAAGGCTCGGTGGCTTGAGCCAGGGTTTGGGGGTGTGTCATCGGCAAGCGTCCTTGAGTTAGCGAATGAGGACTGCCGACACTAAACCGGCGATGTCGGACAAAAGCGGTATAAAAACCCCGCTTGCTGCGCTGCGGTTTTGCGTAGGCGCCTGGCTGATGCGCGACCTACGGCCTTTTGCCTTATAACAGATTGATCTAAAACTCCGCCGATGCACCCCGGTCAGTTTCTGGGTACCCGCCATTTGTGCGCGGTGACCTTTTCTCTCCCCAACGGAAAAACCGGTAAGGAATTTATGTGCGGATTAGCTGGCGTATTCCAAAGGCGCTAGACAAGGGGTTTCAGCGCCTTCTGAGGCCCCGGAGAGTCCCTCAAGGGAACATCCATTGGTACGAAAAGTGGTACGAGCTGCATCCATCACCGGCGTCCTGCCGACGAACACCACTCCCAAATCCTAATCGTCTCGATTACTGTATGAACATACAGCATTTGAGTTTTCCCACCATGAACATCGACGAAGATACCTCAGAGTGGCTTGGCTGCCCTACTCCACTCGAAATGTACAAGCACCAGTGCGCCCTACTGGAAGACGAGATCAACCAGACCCAAGTGATGCTGCATAAGGCGCGCCGCAATATCGCTGGCCTTGTCCAGCTAAGCGATGACCTGTCCACACGGAAGGCATCCGCAGAGGACGCACTCAATAAAGCGCGCTCGGAGGTGGCCAGGCTCAACCGCGAAAACTCGGAAATGGACAGGAAGATAAACGGCCTTCTGACAGTGGCCGAGCAGCGTGATTACTTGACCAGGGAGAATCAGAGATTACTGGGCGAGCTCAAGAAAGTCACCGAGCCACAGCGCTGACGCTCAACGAGTTGTAGCTTGCCTCACAAGTCAGTCCAGCTATTCGGGCGCGGTCATAAGCAGCCGCCAGCTCTCCCGCTCTTTTGTCAGCCCGCCGGAGCAGGTCGGAGAGCACCATAGCGGCGCGGGTGGCTGACGCGCCTCGCTGGGCAGCTCCGGGATCGCCGCAGGCAGTGGCGGCAAGCTTGTCGGCTTCGACATGCAGCCGGTCACCAGCAGCATCAGCAGCGCCAGCATCCACGGTTGCAGCCTTGTTCTGTTCTCGCGCATCGCTTGCTTCCTTATTCACGGACGCCTGGCGGCGCTGTTCTTCTGCGCGGGCATCGTTGCCCGCATTGGTGATGGCAATGGCCTGGGCCTTGCCGATGTCTGCCAGCTTCGTGCTGTAGCGCCAGTCCTGCACCTTCCAGGTGCCGCCGGCAGCGATGGCCATCCCTAGAAGGATCGCGGCCAGGATCTGCCCGGGCGTCACGACATCACCCCGCCCGCCAACCGGTACTGCTTCAGCAGATCCTCCACGCGGTGTTCGCGCTGGCCATACCCGGCACCCGGGAGGCTGGCCCAGATGTTCCGGCACTTCGAGATAGCCGTCTCGATCCGGCCGGCAAGCACGTCAGGCAAGGCCCGGCACTCGCGGATATGTTGCAGGGCCAGCAGATCTTGGCTAATCGGACTAAAGTCCGGCAGCTTGAGCAGTGCCTTGTAATGCGGCCAGTCCTTGAGCATTTGCTGGTATCGGCCTGATGCGTTGGACGTTAGCCCCCTGCTGTTGATGACCTTCGACGAGCGGCCCTTGGCGAATGGGTGATCCGCGAAATCATTGAACACCTCGGGTTTACGATCGATCCCGGTCACGATCACGTCGTAGCCATCCATTGCAGTGGCTGGCGAGGTGCTGGTGCCCTCGGACCAGCCGAGCATATCAAGGAAGGCCAACGCATTGCGTCCGCCAGCAAGCGATTCGGAAAGACTTGCCATTGCTTTTCTCCGTGCAATAAAAAGCCCGCTTTGAGCGGGCATGCGATTTGGCGATGGTATTAGGAAGGTTCGGTGGGCCAGGAAATTGCGAGGGGGTAATTTTGCTGCTCTGGGACGTCGTCTAAATCAACTCGGTATTCCTTCCATTTCTTTAGAAGCGCGATCTTCGCTGGACTTGCCTTGCCTAGATCCACCGCATCCTGGAGTGGAGCAATTCGTAGGGCGGCGACCGCTAAAAGGCTATCACGCTTGCTGACTGCAGCCTGTCGGAGCGATTCGACTTCAGCTTTCTCGTCAAGCGACCATTTGCCATCAACCCAGATATAGTATGGCCCAGGCCATGGCAGCTTAGTGAAACCGCTTGGCAGAGTCCCAAGAGCCTCCCATGTGCGCGCCGAGCCGTTGGAAATGTCGTATACCGCGCCGCGGGAGTCCTCTACTACTTGCCATGTCTCACCATCTTCATCTAGCACTGCGGCGAACCCAGGATCGGTTTCTGGCGGAGCGATTAGGGTGGCCATCCCTGGAGTAAGCCACACGCCTGGCTCCAGTGGAGATGGGTCGGCATATGAACTGCCAATACACTCGCGAGTTGTAAAGCTCGCTTGATATACCAGTGGCGGACCTAAGTCTTTCATGTCATTCACCTTAAAATTTTATGCAAGCAAGCAGAGCAATGTTGCGCATCCGGGTCTCTGATGCCGTCCTTGGAGTTCCATTGGAGCCGTCACTGACGGGGGCGCCTGTCGACGTATAAAACGCGGTGCCGTTCCCTGGGCTTTGAGACGCGCCACCTCCTGGAACCAAGCCGACAAAGCTTGCCGAGCCCACAGGTTTATCGTGGAAGTGCCCCTGGAAGGCATCCAGTTGCTCGCTACCAAACACCCGGCCAGAATCAACACCCCGTGCGTCATCGAAACCTCGAATTACGTTCGCCCGTGCATCAGGCAAGCCAAATGTGGTGCTACCATCACCCACACCAAAAGTTGTCCCTACTACAGAAAACAGCCTTGCGTAAGTTGTACGACTGACGAGAGTACCATTAGCTTTTAGATATCCACTTGGCGCGGCGTTTGCTGCAAAATAAATTACCGTTCCAGGCGATACGCCATTGTCCGTCGGCAACTGATCCAGCAATATCCAATCCGTACCATCGTATTCAATGTCGCCCAGTTGGCTTGCAACGTAGACGGCGGGAACCTTGGCGCCAGCGCTGTCATATTGCTTGAGCAAGCGTGCACCCAGACCGGAAACGTTAATCGTAGAGGTCGGAGTACTGGCCTGGCTGAAGTTCACGCGAAAGCGCAATGGTTTTGCGTACGCTGGGATCGCCGGGATCGGCGTTAGCGTCAGTGCGGCAGGAGTGCCCGCTGTCGTAAAGGCTGTGTAGCTTTGATACTGAGGGTTTTTTGTCCACGCATTGACTGCCCAATCACCAGCACCAGCGATGAAAACAATCTGCTCACCAGCCCTCACCAGGATCGATGTAGTCGAGGTAGACATGGCGGGGCTGTTGATGTTTTCCGAGCCGTTTGCCGCGATTAGTGTATCAAAGCGAGCCGTTACCGCCACAACATCGCCAGCGGTTGTGCTCGCCAGTGCTGGGAGCCCTAGCGAGAGGCTGCTTGCATTTACAGTGTGGAAAGAGTTGAGCGCCAAGAGTTGATTTGTAATTGCAATCCGAAACGATGCGTAACTCCCGGATCTCTGCTGAATCAAAAAGCGTAGAGCGTCCATATACTGAGATAAGCCAACTCTATCCACGGCGCCGCTTGGTGTAATTCCAGCTCCGGCGATAAGGGACTGGAAAAAGCCCTCTTTGTCATTCGCCCAATCTTGCTCAAGATAGGAGCCATCTTTTGAAACTGGGGTTGTCCGGTTTTTGAATGACCCAAGCGGGTAGCCAGAAGAAGGGTTATTGAAGCGACCCGGGTACCGCTCGTTAAGCTTAAGTGCCATGTTATGCCCCTATGTATCCTGCGAATTCTGCTTCTTCGTCACCAAATTCGGCGTCAGCGTCGCCAAACTCGACCATTTCGAACCCCTCTAGGAATCCGTTAAACTTTACTGCTTGAGGCTTCGGAACGAGTCCCGCACTGAGCAGGGCGAACCGCTCAAGATTGGTGATTTGCCCGTAAAATTCGATGCTGAATGACATGTCTTCACCATCCGTGACGCGCAAAACATCCGCATTCGGTAGTAGGAAGTTCATGCCGTCGAGAATGTTCTCTATCGTGGCGTCACCGTTATTCTTGATAATCTTGGCTTTGATGACCAAGCGGTAGAGGTCATCAGATAGCTGTCCGTCCTGGTCTATCGTTAGCGCGCTAAACATGGCGTCATCGTCACCACACTCGTCGCCGTCCGTGATCGCGAATAGGCCAGGGTTCATTGGCGTAGATCCAACGAAGCTGCGCGGGGCCACGACTATCCGGCCAATGACGTTCAGCTGCTCGCCCACCGCAGTATCAATGTCGTAACTCTTGCGCACTGCTTGGGCCGCATCCTCAATGCTGCCGCCAAGCTCTCTGGCGATTGCGTACCAGGCCACCGCCTTAGGCTTGTCACGGTACTGCGCGTAAATACGGTCAGGGATATTCATCAGGTGATCACTACGGTGATGTTGCTCTCCGTCCACCGGGACATCTGGTTGTAGGCGATGGCGACGTTGGCCTGTCCGCCGTTGAGGCTGGATGAAGGCAGGTCTACGTAGCTGTCACCGTAAGAACCGATTACCTTGTTTACCGGTGTGAAGATCGTGCTGAACGGTACCGTTTCGCCGATATCGAATCCGTCGATCTTGAAGCCGACATCTGCGGGAATCAGATCGCCGGCGGCGTACTCCATCATCGCCTCCTTTATAAGCTGGTCGGCATTTGGAGGGAGCGAGCCGTCATTGACGACATGGATCACCGCGATCATGTCCACGTAGATTGGCCGACTTGCTCTGATCAGCTTCTTGTTGGTCGGATACTTGGGCGACGTGACCTCGACCTCGAACGGCGTGCCGGCTTGGTACAGCGATGCGCCCGGGTTCTTCTTCAGGTAAATCGCCATAGCCACGTCATCGTTAGTGCCGCCGTCGATGATTGGCGCGATGGAGTGCCGTGGCAGCCCATATGGGTTGTCCGCAGAAACTGCGCTTATGTTGGTGTCGTTTTCGTACACCTTGACCCGACGCACGCCATCCACGCCGAACAGTTCGCCGATCATGGAGTCGATCTGGTTGTTCCCAGGCTTTCCTACTGCTGTTGCTCGTGTCACGCGAAGCTGCTCATCGCGCTGACCGTCAGTGCCTGGTGTTGCCGGAGTGGCGTTTGTAACGCTTGCCAGGCCTGCCACCACGTCCACGATGCGGGTAATAGTGCCGGCGTCAGCCTGGGTAGGCCCGACGACTGTGCATGTCGCGTTGACGGTCGCCGACCCCAGGGAGTCGGCTGTCACGGTCTGGTCAGTCGTCCAGCGGCTGCCGGTGGTGACCGACTCGAAGCGGTTGCCCGACGGGATTGGTGTACCTGGAGTAGCGGTTATGGTCAGTTGCACGCTGGAGCGAGAACCGCCCGATCGGATGGTGCCAGTCAGCGAGCATACAATATCGAGGTCGTTGCCCTTGGCCTTGTTCGGGTCTTTCGAGTTGTAGGCCTGCTGCAGCGTCTCGTCGAGCGCGTAGAAGATCTCCGAGTCATGCGCCATCTTCAGGCCGTCGGGCGTCGAAGGGTCCAAGTTCCACAGCGGATCGATGTCCAGGTAGAACTGCCGCTCTTGGGCGAACCAGTCGTTTTGCGTCTGCAGCACGTAGCCGGTCGAAGTCAGGCTAGCCATTCAGTGTTACCTCTTCCAGGCCGAACTCGGTGAGAATCCCGGCGGTTACGCTGTAGGTGCGGTTATTGATGTCGAAGTCGGCAGAGAAGCTGGTGAGCCGGATCACGCCGGGGGTATTGGCGATTCGCGCCCTGAGTGCGGCCTCAGCCGTCGATAGGCTGGTGAACTTGCCCAGGATCTGCTCGTACCACGGCGTGCCGTCGGTGATGTCACGGAAGTACTCGCCCAGGAACAGGCGCAAGCGGGTTAGCACGGTCTGCGCTACCTCGGACTGGCCGGTGATGAACTGTTGGCCACGCGTCACGATGTCGCCTGTCTCGTCGTCAAGCCTGCGTACAGTCATGGAACTGGAACTCCGCTTGTCCCGGAGCCCGGGGTTACACCGCTATGGCGATGCGTATTGAGGTTGATGCCGGCGGCGGTGATGACGTTGCCGTCCGGCGTGATCTTCAGGCCGTTAATCAGGAACGACCCATCGGCCAGTAGCTGAAAGCTGCCGGCGCCGTTCTGCATCAGGGTCGTACCGTCGGCCAGTACGTTGAACCTGGCCGCCCCGTTGTCCATGGAGATGCTGTTGTCGTTCTTCAGCCAGACGAATTGGGTGCCGGCCTTGTTGCGCATGCGAACGCCGTTGTTCTGGAAGTCCGGCAGCGCGTTGGGCTGCGACCTGAACCCCGGCAGGAACATAGCGTCCTGCATGTTGTGGAAGCGCCCTCTGGGGTTGGTGGCCACCCCGCCACTCTGCACCCAGCCATCAATGCAACGCTGGGAGAACAAAATGTCGCCTTCACAGCCTTCGTCGATCTGGTACTCGATTGCGAAGTCACCTCCCGGGAAGTGCACCGGTACCTCGACAATCGGCGGGATGGTGAAGGTGGCATCGTTTACATCGACCCTGAGGATTCCAATCTGCACCTGGGCACGCTGGGTCAACGGGTCGAACGTCAGCACGTGCCCGGGGATTGAGGTGCATACGTCCTTCATCAGCTCGCCGAAGGCATTCCGAATCAGCTTCTCATTACGCGCCCGCCCTTCTGTCTCAAACATGTCGTCACCTCGTACTTTTTCGCGGGCATTAAAAAGCCCGCCGAAGCGGGCTTTAAGATTATCTTGGATGCTACTTGGTTGGATCTATACCAAGCGAGTAAATCCGCTCTTTGACTTGAGGGATTGCGTACTGACAGTAAACAGAACCGCCGGTATTATGAAACAAATTTGTAGCATATATATACATCAAGCTATTAGTCCCTGGGCCAACATACTCGTGCTTCATGCTTCTCAGTGAGTCTATGTATGATGCATTTCCAGTCGCATCCTTCAGCGCCTCGCAATATTTAACGAAAAGCTCTATAGCATCGCCGGTAGCAGATTCCTTGGGATTTTCCTTTCTAGCCTTCTTCAGTCGCTCGCTAGCTGCGACTCTCCTGCTTTCGGCGACCTGTTCTTCTTTGATTTCCGCATCAATCCGCGCCGCTTCAGAAGCTGATGCATCACTAATGTACTTCTCTATCTCAGCCTTGATTACATCATATTTTATATCGCACTTAGCCCTAGATGGGCCTCCAGCATAGTTTAGATAAACCACATCATCCTTATCGCTATATCTAATGCTTGCCTGAAGATGCTTATCTGGAACTAGCGGACCCGTTGCAACACAGTTATCTAGGTACTGCCAGCCGCTTGAATAGAATCCGCTTAGATACCTACCGTCCCAGCGCTGATAACCTGCATAAGGCTTGTAGACGATATACCCTTCCGGATTGTCGTACGGCCTTGCTTTCGGATAAACCCTTGGCTCTAGGGCGCATCCAGAGATAAGAACTGAAATAAATATAGCTGTGATTTTTTTCATTTTACCGTCCAGGCTGGGCGAAATCCGTAAAGTCCACAAAATGTAACAGATAGCCATTGCCAGCCCAACGCTCTTGACCTTCGCCCCGCCGCTGCCCTATAGTCCGCCCCGTCGCAGTCAATCCTGCGATACGGGCTGGACACCCGGATAGATCAGGCGCACAACGCCTAAATGGCGTTTTTTTGTGCTCATGCTTTATGGTGAGCTGTGCGTGGGACACCTTCGGGTGTGCCGGGTATCTGATCCCCGGTTGTCCAACCCGCGCACAGTTCGCCACCCTCTCGCTGGACACGACGGTGGTGGACTCCCAAGCCAGATCAGGAGCCTCATCATGCAAACCGCTCAACTAATCCCATTCCGTTTCGAATCTCGCGAAGTCCGTACCCTGCTGATCGATGACCAGCCATGGTTCGTTGCGTCAGACGTGTCGTCTGCCCTTCAGTACCGAGACGCCTTCAATATGAATCGCAATCTTGATGACGATGAAAAGGGTACTCAGATTGTGAGTACCCCCGGCGGCGACCAGGAAATGCTGGTGATCAGCGAGTCCGGCCTGTACTCCGCAATCCTCCGTAGCCGCAAAGCCGAAGCCAAGCGCTTCAAGAAATGGGTCACTGCCGACGTCCTCCCCGCCATTCGCAAGCATGGTCGCTACGAAGATAACGAAGGCAAGATGAACACCTTGATCGGCCAGACCATCGGCACCGACGGTTTTCACATGCTGGGCGCCGTAGTGAAGGGCAAAGTGTCCGGCCTTCCTGCCACAGCCCAGCGCCGCGCCACCATGAAGATCTGGTCGCAGACTCATGCGGCTTTCGGTGTACGCTCCGCCGCCGACATCCCGGCTGACCAGCTCGACGCGGCGCGCAACTTCATCGCGGCATATGTCGTGCTTGAAGGCGAGTACCTGCCAAAGCAGGAGCAAGGCGGCATGCACTTCGACAAATACGAGGTGCAACACATCTACCTTCTGATGTCGAGAATCCATGCCCTTCAACTGGACCGGGAGCTCGTGTTTGAGGTCGGAACCCTGCTTGAGTCGAGACCCCTCATTCGCGTCTTCGACCAGATCAATGAAGCGAGGAGCAGCTTTGCAATCCTAGATAAGCGCCGTAACGAACTTCACCAAAACTATCGAGCCTTTGGCATGGATGGCGGCTACGCGCTGATAGCCTGAGCACAGCGGCCAGCCCTTCGCGGGGCTGGCCTACTTGGCGAAATTGCCGCCTCTTTCGAACGCCGCATTTACACGTACAACGCAATCCCCTCGAGTGATGTAGCCCTTATTCCCTCGATCCAATGCCTTGTTCTTCTCGTACGCCGTATCTGCGCTCGTAAATAGCACATACGAATCAGGCCTGCCGATACCTGCTTTCCAGAAAACGGCCATGTATGCATCCCCAAGGTTGCGCATTCGCCCCGAGAAAGGCTTGTAGTATTTCTCTACATAATCAAGCTGCTGAACAGCTGTCATGCGAGCCAGGCGCTGCGTAGTGGTGCCAAGTCCTACTGCTGTCGATGGGACAAATTGGATCAACCCTATAGCGCCACTTCCTGCGCCGTTCAGCACGCCCGGCGAGAATTTTTCACCTGTCTCAAAAGCCATAACCGCCATCAGCCAGTTAGGGTCTACGGAGAGACCCTTCGCGATAGAAATTACCTTGGCCTTGAACGGCTCGTATGGCTCTTTAATGACTCCGATCCATATCAGCTTGCCATTCTCCGGCGTGGACACCGTCCTCAGATCAGGCTTCGTGCCCCAGCGGATACCGTCGATGTCAACCTTCCATGTGTCACTGTGCGAGTCGCCCTCGTATCTCAGGGCAAACACGTTGTACTCGCCTACAGGCTTCGCCTCAGGCTGAACCTCGGACACGTACAGATTACCCGTGTTGTATGTGGCGAACTCACTTGTCAGGTCGATGACGCCGTTGATCATGATCGAAGGGTTTAGCTGCGCAGAGACGGATATCCCAAGACCGCTCGGCCCTAGACCTATCTCTGGGATCCCGATCATTCCGGTGAATTGGTTGATCTTGATAGCGGTTGAATTCCGCTTCATCTCAGGCTTAGTGACGTACATGCGCCCCATGTGTTGGAGCCATTTGAAGTCGTAATCGTAAGCCAGGTTGTCCATTGCCTTGGGGATGTCACCATCAATCGTGCACCCACGAATCATAGGCTGGTCATCGGCGAACTGCTTGTCATCCATATCTACTGGAATAGGCCATTGGCTGGCCAAATCGCGAATGACCTCTTCAACTCTGGCGCCAGGCCCTAGGCATGTCTGAGCCGACCCACGATCAACCACCGCGAACCCTGATTTGCAAATAAGTCTAGTGATGATTTCCGGCGATCCCGGCTCGCGCTCACGCAGCACGTTGGTGACAGTGCCAGTAAATATCGCGTCGATATTGTCAGTGTAGCCAGCCCTCAGGATGATGCTGGCGCCATTCGCGATCCCCGATTCCTTGCTCAGGTTGTAGAGTCGAATGTCGGCATAGGACACGGAGCTGCCCGGAGACACATCAACGTTGAACTGTATTCGGAACTGCGTAGAGCCGGATTGCAGGCTGATATAGGGGGCGCCGTTGATATCGACTGACCAGGCTCTCGATCTCATATTTCCACCACGGGAGGAATCCAGACAAGGAAGTTGTCGACCCCAAGGTTGTCCAGGGTCACGTCTTTACCGGTGAAAACCAGCTGGCCGATACCGGCCTGATAGCTTTGGATGACATCGCTACCGGGTTCTAGCATCACGCCAGACGCAAGCGTCACACCGCCTCGGATCAGGTTCATGGACCAGGCTGGAACGTCTAGGTATGAGATGAAATCAACCTGAAACGCGATCAGGTTGTCGCCGAGCTGAACGCTGAATCGCTGGTGGGCGTTCCCGACGCCAGCGGTTAAAGGGATGGTGATCATCAGATGACTCCATCGAGAATGTTATTCACCGCATTCGTCACGCTTGCGGTTGCCTCCTTGGCGATTAGTTGGCCCTTGTTTACAGCCCTTGTCAGCGCGCTCTGAGAAGGATCGCCAGCTCTTAGCTGGTGAGGCCAGCGGTCATTGCCAGCAGCGAGCCGATCCAGCTGAATAACCTCCTGCAATTCCGCAACGAACTCCAGGCCACCCTCGTTGCGCGGCTCCTTGGTTCGCGACAGGCGAGTAATCGCCATATTCCTGAGAATTACTTCGCCAATATCAACGTCGAAAGGATCACCCTTCATCATCAATTCGACAAGAAGGCCTAGCGTAGAGCTAGCCCTAGTCTCGTCGCTACCTGCGAGAAATCCAGCCGAAAGGCCGGCAACTCCCGCCACAAGCGGATTGTCGGTAAAATTGGAAAGCGCCCCCCCTAGGAAGTCCGTCAGCTGAACCTTGACCGGGTTGTTGCTGATTGCCCCGGTCATGGTCCACTTGAATGGGTTGAAGATTCTGTGGTCGGCGACTCTTACGCCGCTCTCGATCGGGAAAGTGGTGATTGAAACGCTGGCCTCAAAGGTGTCTTCCAGCACCGCGTCAAACGAGTAGCTAGCGAGGGTCGGCGCTTGGCGCGTGAATATGTTGACGATGCTCATGGCTAGCGCCTCGTAGTTGACCTTAGATCATCAGACGCCTCGTAGTTCTGGCGTTCGTTGACTCGGATGATTCTGTGGTTCAGCTTCTCACCGTCAATCTCAATGGTCAGGTTGTTATGGACGTTGAATTTCGCGTCCTGTATGCGCCTGACCAGATCATCGGCGCTCTGCGACGGAACGTCCTTGTAGCGTTCATCAATACTTGATTGCGGAGGCATGCTGTCGGCTGCGGTTCTGTCGCCTGTTGTGGGGAACTTTGGCTGATCGACAAAGCTGGGGAAGCGACCGGACATGAGGTCCAGCGGCCCAGGAATCCGATCCAGGCCAGTGACCCCCTTGAGCAGGTCGTCGAAGCCTTGAGAGACGCCTCTGTAGCCAGGGACATACTCGTCCAGTCCTTGGTTGACCAGATTTGAGCCGATTGCACTGCCAGTGATCGTGATACCAGCCAGGCCGCCCTTGGTGGCAAGACCGCCTATAGAGCCAAGCCCAAACTTTGAAAGGATTGGGCCAAGTATTGACGCTCCACTTGAGGCGAGTAGACCACCTACTGCGCCCTTATTATCAGCTGCGTAGTCGATGCCTTTGCTGGCATCCTCTCGATGGTCGTCAAGGAATTTGTTAGCCCACTCACTGGCACCGATCAGGCTTGGCAGGAATTTCTCGGTCAGCTCATTTGTGAGCCCCGTGAACTTTTGACTTAGCTCCGCATTGCTCTCGGCGAACCTGCGCGCGCTTTCGGTCATTTGGTCAATGGAGCCGGTTCTGCTGGCGGCCTGCGCCATTTTTTCATCAGCCCCTCCCTTATTGAGAAGCCTTGAAGTTCCATCCGAAAATCCAAGAGTGGACTGAATTTGGGCCCTCTGACCCTCGTCTGGCTTTCTCTCCTTGTACTGCCTCTCCAGTTCTCTGTAGAGATCCATCCCATTGCCGTGCTTTACGGTGCCAACCAGTGCAGAAACGTCAAGGCCGGCCTTTGCAAGAGAGTCAAGCGAACCATCCTGACCGTTCTGCTTGAAGTTGTTCTGGAATTCTTCCAGCCGCTTAAGGGTGTCTAGGGCTTCCGATGCTTGTCCGCCCATAGCCTCGACAGCATTGCCGAAGTTGTAAATGGTATTGAGCGGCGTACGCATGTTCTGCGTTGCGGCAGCCAGCCGATCGATTTTGTTGGCAGTGCTAACGATCACGCCGGCACCAGCGCCAAAGGCTCCAATAACTGCGCCCATGCCAAGCGCGCTCGACTTGATGCCTTGCAGACTGGCCTGGATCTTCTTGTCGCCCGCCTCCAGCGCCTTCGTGTCATAGCCGATGCCGATCAGGAATGACTTCAGTACTTTGCTAGCCATTCTTCGCAGCCTCGTATTGATCCCACAGTTCGTCCATGGCTTGGTTAAAGCGCTCGACGCTGGCTAGGGAGTGGGTTCCGTCTTCAAGTTGCGCCCAGGTGCACAGCGGCGGGCACACACCAACAATCCCGACGCAAGGGCGCATCAGGAACCAATTTACTGCGCTGCGCTTTCCGCGCCCGGCTGCCTTGGGCCTTTTACGCCGCTTGGCAGCCAGTCGAAAAAATCGGATAGGTTCCAGCGCAGTAGTTCGGCCAGGAGCTGGTTGTACTGCACCATCTTTCCGCCGAAGTCGGCGACGGTGACCGGGCGCTCGGTGCCGTTGATCAGCACGCGGGCCATGATCATTTGCGCTACCTGGGATTTCACATCCTGGCGCATCGACATGAACATGGCGCAAAGCATCTGGTCGTCTACTTCCAGGCCTGCGCCCGCCGCCGTGGCGAATCGCTCCAGCACGGCTGCAGACAGCAGGGACATCAGGCGGTCTTGGTCGACAGCGCTGGCCATGGCGGCGTTGTACTGCACGCCGCCGACGGTGAATGATTTCACGCTCATCTATCAGCCCCTTGTCGCTTCCCAGATATTGAAGTGCATCGTGAACTGGTCGTCCGTGATGGTGGAGCCGGCCCGGCCGCGCTGGCCGTCGTTCGCGATGATGCCTTCAGAGCCCAGGGCTGTTTCCAGCGTGCCGATCTGGGTGAAGGTCAGCGTGATGTTGGCGTTCGAGTTGTACAGACCCTGCACGTATGAGGAGTCGGACGATCCCGGGTTGAGGTAGATGTTCACCTCGCGGCCCGGGTTTTGGCGGTCGAGACGAACGGCGTTGCTGCCCTGGCCTCGGCGCAACTGGCTGCGGGCATCTATCGGCGCGTCCGTGTACGGGGTAGCAGTTTCGCCCCAGTCCTGGATCTGCCGGCCATTGATGGTGACGACGGTCAGGTCGTTCGAGAAATTACTCAGGCTCATGGGTCACCTATCAATAAACGTCGAGGTCGACATCAACAATTCGAATTGAGCCCTTGCGGAACAGGCGAACGCGCAAAGGGGCAGCTTTGTGGGCGTCACGGTCGACATCCGACAAGTCGAGAATGTCCTCTGGCTTAGTCAGGATCTCGAAACCGAACGTGTATTTCACGAGGCCGTCATCAGGGTCTGTGTAGTTGCGCGGACCGAGATAGCCATTGCTGACAAAAGTGCGCAGGGTTGCGCGGGCCGAACCGATAAGAGTCGCCTGGCCAGCAGGATCTTGACCCAGCTTGGTAGTCTGGTTTGCCGTCGTGTTGTAGAGGGATGTGCGCAGGGAGTTGATGCACGCATCAAGATTCACAACGTCGTCAATTGTTTCGCCATAGGTGCTGTGGGTGTTGGTGTTGATCCAGCGCCCCACGTCCTTCGAGCCTTGATTGTCCACTTCCGTGTAGAACGCGACGTTCTTGGACTTGCTCTGCATGGTCGTGTAAGCCGTACCGCTTAGCGATTCAGCGACAACACCGGGAGATTTCTTGTACTCGCCGTCAATGGTCGAGTTATCGGCGCTGTAGTTCACTGCCGCGAAGTGCTTGGCCAGCGCTGAGCCCGAATACGGGTCAGTAGCGTGCGCGGCGGTGTAGGCGTGACGGAAGCCTGCAGAAGTCAACTGAGTGGCGATATCGTCAACATCAGCCGGGTCGCGAATCTCGACTACCGATGCGCCAGTCTGGTTGTCGATGAACATGCTGGTGTTGTCTTCGCACCATTGGGCGATTGCCAGCACGTCCGCCTTGACTGCCAGAACTGGAGCGGTCCACATGGTCCAGTACCACCAGGTGATATTCCGGGCCTTGTTGAGCGTGGCGGCGCGGGTAGCGTCGGCAGTGGCTGCGCCCCAGACTTGGATCTGGCGGGTTGCCGGAGTGCCGCCAAGCCAGCGCTGGGCCGCCTTGTAGGTCTCAGTGGTATCGGCGAAGTCTTCAGACAGTGCAGGCAGGCTGAAATACGTGCGGTAGGTGTCGGGTGCGAATCCTACCGGCAGCTCAAGCTGTGGCGCGAACAGCATGGCGCTGGCAAAGTTCGCAGTGCCCAGTCCGGCAGGGCTGATTCTTGCGTTGATGCGAATAATTTCTGAGGCGGGATAACTCATCTCGAGAGCTCCAATGGTTATGCGGGGTCAATTTCGACGGTGAAGGTCTCAAGGACCCGTGCCTTTTCGTTCTCAAGCGCTACTTCGACGCTCAGAATGTTGTTGATTGCCGGGAGGCTGCTGGTCTCGTACATCAGGCGGATGGTGATCTGCGCCCGCTGCTCGAAGTTTGCCGACTGCAGGCTGGTGAGGTTGTTGATGGCGTCGGTGCTGTTCCAGCCGATCCTGGCCTTGAACAGCATCATGCTCACGTCTGGCCTCTTGTTGGCCTGCTTCAGGCGCTCGGCGTACATCAGGGCCTCGCCGCGGTAGAAGTTGACGCTGGCCGAGCACATGATTTGCGCTCGCACGTCGACCTCGACCAAGTCGCCAGGTCTGTTCCGCGACACAATATTGGCCTGGCCGCGCTCACTGACGGACTGCCTGGGCGTGATCGTCGCGTAGGCGCCCTGCGGAGAAGGCATGCTGCCTGGGCCGATCTGATCGGCCAGCAGGCAATCAGGCACGCCGGTTGCAAGCATCACAATCGGTCGCAGCTTCTTGAATAATTCTTCGTTGGTCATGCTGGGCCACCTGACTGATCGTCAATGCGCATAACAATGACCTTGCAGTAGTTCCGCCAGTAGCGGTTGTCGACCTTGACGACCTTCCACTGCTGGCCCAGGAACGCCCAGGTACCGGTCTGGTCGATCAGCTGCATGTCGCCCTGGTTGATGTAGATCCTGCGCGCGTCGGTGATCCGTTCGCCGCCCTGGCGCAGGAAATCGACTTCCCTGTCGCTGGCGGGCTGGATGTTCACGATGTAAGGCGTGGTGCTCGGCGTGCCCGGCGTCCATATGCCGTCTACCCACGCGCCGCCAGTGTCAACCGTGCGGGATGCCTCGACGCTCTCGAAGACGCCATCGATCTGGCCCTCCATATTCAGGCTCATTCGAGACCCTCCGATGCGGGACCAATGGAAACTTGGTGGGTGACCGACTGGCGCATGGCGCCGGTATCGATCAGCGGATTGCTGCTGCCCTTCTTGCGAATGGTCGACGCTGCGTTGGGTGGCGCCTTCAGGTCGGTCATGTACACCTTCACCTTGCCCGCGGCCACCACACCGACTGCCTCGAGGATCTGGTCCATCGACTTGCCTGCCTCCATACCATCCTGGATGGTCAGCAGCACTTCTGGCGTCGCGCTCGCAACCCCCGGCTCAAGCCATGGCCTGGCCGGGATGTTGATGGCGTGCGCCTGGGTCACGCCCAATTCCATGTATCCCTTGCCCGTCTTGAGGAAGCGAACCTCATCGCGATCGGCAGCTGCTTTGCTGGCGTAACCGTAGGACGTTCCGCCCGGGTGCTTAATGTCTGCGCCGAACTCGTTGATCGCGCCAAGGCTGGCCATGGTCAGGCCGCCAGACTCAACGTCACCCGCTTCTTCATGAATGCCGACGGTGACGACCTTGTTCGACTTCAGCGCGTTCAGCTCTTTCGCCAGCTCGTCCTGCAGCTCCTGAAAGCCTTGGATGTCGAGAGTGATCATCTAAACCGCCTTTGCACCCATCCCGGCGCGCTTCTTGAGCCTGTAGAACTGCTGGCCGTAGTTGGTGTAGGTCAGCCAGTCGGTGCCCGCGTCCATCATCTGCGGCACTCGGTAGGCGATAGATTCATCGCCGACTGACTTCTGGGCCACGTTGAGGCGGGCCTCGGAGTTGGGCGTGCCGTTGGCACCGAGCGTGGCAAAGTTGGTTGCCAGCCAGTGGGCGGCGAAGTACTGCATGCCGCGCCACTTGAAGTTGTCGCAGGTCAGTTCTAGGGCGCCCCACCGGCTTGAGCCGGTCTCGGTACCAGCCTCGCAAAGGGCCTCAACGATGTACTCGTCGGGCCACTTCACAGGGTCGGCAAATGCCTTGAACACGGGATTGCTGCGGAAAGCCGCGATCATCTCGGGGGTGATTAACATGGGCTCTCCGGGTATGAATGAGTGGGCGCTAGGCGCCCGGGTATTACTGAGCGGCTTGCGCCTTGGCGATTTCTTCGCGCAGGCGATTTTCGCCCCAGGCCTTGTTGATCTTGATGCCAAGCGCTTCGGCTTGAGCGGACAGGTCTTCGTCTTCGCTGTCGTCGACTTCCAGCTCATCGGCGCCAACACGGCGCAGGTCACCGTTCTTCAGCAGGGCTTTGACGAAATCGATCTTGGCAGCCTCATCCGGTACTTCGACGGGGACAGGACGCTTAATCTTGCTGGTCAGCCAGGCGTTGGCCTGCATCACAGACAGAACCGGATCACCGGCACCCGCCCAGTCCGACCCCAGCAATGCGTCAACGTCTGCAACAGTGATGAATGTTGTCACTGGTTATTCCTCGATTTCGCTGATCACGGTAAGGCCGTTATCGCCAGGCAATACTGCTCATGACCGGCACGGCGGCTACGCGTTACCTATAAAGGCCCAAGATACATCCACAGTCGCCGTGCCTCCGGCATCCGTCCCTATTAGCATCTTAAGACTTGCAGTGGTGGCGCCGGGCGGAACCTCAATATTGGGGGTCTCAATGACGCCGGACCAATTCTCCCCGTCGGGTAGGTAGTGCGTCCAGCCGACTTGATTGGTGTAACTATTCCCGATGGCGGAATAGTTGCCGCCAACTCCCAGCCACGTAAGTTGAAGCTCCACCTGCCGCGCCTTGAGCATGTTGCTTACCTGAACGCCAATCGCTGCCTTCATGGTATTGCCTGGAGTTACCGAAACCGCATTCAGGCTACTCACGACCACATTCTCGAAGGATGCTGTGGCGCCAGAGACGTCTAGGCGCTGCATTTGTCCGAGGCGACCACCTGTACGGTTAACCTTTGAGCATGCAACTACAATCGAGGACCCAGTATTCCTAGCCGCCGACCACCCAGTGCCAAGCTCGCCAGACGCACCCGCGCCAATGGTTCCTGCCGTGCCGCCGAATGCGATATTGGCCTGAGTGAGCATGTTTCCGTTCGGATTGTTAGCTGCGGAAAAAGCGTCTGCACTGACTGAATAGTTAGACGCCAGGGTACGAGACCCTAGCCAGCTTGCGACCGCCTTGCCAGCCCAATATGCGGCGAGAGCCAGGTGGTGAACTCCATCCGCTGTCATGTTGGCAGCCGGAGCGCCCGTCGTATCTGTAGGGTCAGCCATGAACTGGAAAATGTCCGCATGGTAGAATCCTGGCAGAACCACTTGCAATTCACGTTTCTTTCGGTTTAGCGCTTGCAACACCCTTGTCTGCGCTACCGATGTCCCGGCCCCGCGAGGCGTAATTGAAAGCGAAAGAACTGGAATTCCAGAGCTAACCAGCTTCGTGTACATAGCTAGCATGCTGGCCCAGGCAGAATCGAGCGATATGTTTCCGCCCACATCGTTGATGCCGGTTAGATCAATAACTGCGTCATAAGCTCCAGCGGCAATAATGACGTCTGCTATCGGTGCAATGTCTGCCGACGCAGAGCCTCCAGCGCCGTAGGTCGTGTAGTCAAACCCAGCATCCGACAGAATATGCGCCCAGGTAGGATAGCCATAGCTGTTGTGGCGCATCTGCGCGAGGGAGGCGACAGTCAGTGTCTGAGTAAAATCCGACACTGGCATATCCCCATACCGAACCACCACGCGCAGCCCATGCTTGGCCGTACTGGAGGGGACGAGGTACAGGCCGGACTTCGTGATTAAAACCGGACTTCCTGCTGACTCACCTGGTGCTGCCCATGTAAGGGTTTTTGCGGCATTCGACCAAGTCAACGTGCCCGCGCCTGCCGGAGTGAACAGTTCGGTGCAATCGAAGCTCAAATAGGAACCAAGCGTTGACGGCGAGGGGATTGCCCCAGATGTGTTGGCGTACATGGTGATCGAGTCGCCAAGGAACGCGATATTGCGAAAGCCGCCACGCCTAGCAACCTCAAGCTCATTCAGTGCGTCATTAAGCTCTACCTTGGCCATTATTTAATTACCCTTGACTACCTGAGCTGAGTTGTAGACGACATTTATTCCGCCAAACACCACGAAAACAGATGCGCTCGATGCGACGGGCCGACCGATCATCGATCGAACGGTTGGTCGTGTGACGGGCTGAACGATCGGTTGGATGGACATTTTAATCCTCGAGGAATACACCGAAGGCCGCGCCGGTGTAGGCCGGACGTTTCACGCGGAATGTGCCGGGGCCGGACAGAACGACTTGGCGCTGAGTGTCGTCCAGATAGCTGACGGAGTTGTCAGCGCCAGGGGTGTCCTGGTCGATAACCAGCACCAGACCGGGAGGGACCGAAGCCGGTGCCGCAGAGAAGATGCCAACAGTGACAGTCGATCCATCCATCACGACGATGTCAGTGGAGGTTGCAGCAGTTATGCCCGCCGCTAGCACAGTTGATTGCGGCATTTAAGTTAACTCCTTGCCTTGGCGATTTCTTTGCGCAGGCGAGCCTCTTTCCACACAGGATTCACCTCGATGCCGAGGCCCGCGGCTTCTTCTTGAAGTTGGGCGATGACGCCATCACTGTCGTCGTCGCCTTCATCGTCGTCGCCCAGCTCATCGGCGCCAACGCGGCGCAGGTCGCCGCTCTTCAGCAGAGCTTTGACGAAATCGATCTTTGCGGCCTCATCCGGCACTTCGACGGCTGGGTTTTCGCCTGGCAGGATCGGGTAACCGGTTTCCACGCCATCGACCAAGAAGTTGATGGTGATCAGTCGTGCTGCTTCGTTCTTCAGGAACATGTCGAATCCTCGCCCGGAATCATTGGCCGCCGCCCCGGGCATAGCGGAAGCGGCCACGGTTCAGCTGGTTAGTACTGGTCGCGATACGCGCCAGAGAACGGATAGCGGAATTCAGTCCCGCTGATTTTGTACTCACAAGGCACGTTGACCTTCAGGTTCTGCATCTGCGGTGCCAGGGAGCGCCAAGGGATCGGCACCTGCATGCCCAGGTTCTCGTCGTTCAGCTCGTAGGCCAGAATGCGGTCCTTGTTGCCGTTGGACACGCCGGCGGCGGCCAGTTGAGCAGCGGACAGTTGCAGGCGGCTGAAGATGTTGATCGGGCGACCGGTCAGCGCGGTGAACTGGTTGTTGGTGCGGAAGTATTCCAGGATCGTCTTGTCGGTGATGGTGCCCATCCGCTCGTTCGAGATGAACGCGAAGCGGGCAGCATCCAAAATGATCGTGTCGGGGACGTGAACGGTGGCCGAGTTGATGTATACATCAACCAGGATCTTGTTCAGGTCTGCGACGATATGGTCACCGGTGGTCGCGGCGTTGTACCAATCCAGGGTGGAGTTCGACAGCGCCAGGTTGGGGTTGTTGAACAGGCCCGTCATGCCGCGAGCCACATCGCCGAAGTACGCAACGCGCTGGGTGTGTTCCTGGGCGCCGCGGAAAGCCAGCTTGGCTTTGGAGCTGTCCAGCGGGATGCGCAGTTGTTGCGATTTGCGCAGCTCATCCAGGCTGTAGCTGTACTTGTTGCCCGCGTAACCGATCGGCACGGACGACTTGTTGGCCGACAGGGTTACGTCTGGCAGGTCGTCAGCGCTGGCGCCGATGAACTTGCCCAGGGTCACGCCGTCGTAGCTGATGTAATTCCACTCATCTACCCATTCAGGCAGAGAGGTGTCGACCGGGATCAGCTCGTCGTAGTTGATGGCTGCGTACTTGGCCTCGTAGATACGAGCTTCCAGGTTCGCCAGCTGGCTGATGTAGAACGCCAGGCCGTCATCGAGGGTCGGCAGACCGTCGTTGAAGGTCACTTGGTAAGCATCGCGGCCAATCTGGTGCGCAATAGCGGCATCGATGGCTACGACGATTTTTTTAAGCTGGGTCATGTCGATTAGCCCCCGACCTTGAGAGAGATTTTTGCCAGTGCGCCGGCGCCGGCCGAGCTGACCCATTTGGCGTTCGGGATCAGGACTGCCAGGGTGGCGGCAGCGCCGACTACGTTGGAGAACTGGCCCTGGTTGGTGCCAGTGCCGTCGCCTACTACCAGGTAGACCGGGTCATCCTTAGCGACCGCTACGCGAGCAGTAACCCAGATTGGCGCCATGGTCTCGACGGTCATGTCGCGCTTGGCAACAGCGCCGAACACTTCGGTCGAGGTGTAGGCACGGTTCAGTTCGCGGCGCACTACGCCGACAAACTGGAGCGCGGTCGAGGCGGCTACCGGCAGCTTGGCGCCGTCGTCACCGTCACTGACGACGCCCAGGCCGTAGGCGATGTTCGCGGCGCCCTTGTTGAGCTTGGAGACGCCGTTGGACACTTCGCCATCAGCGACCATGCCCGCATACGCGACGCCGTGGTTGATTGCGTTACCACCTTGAACTGGCATGGTTAGGCTCCTTTCTGTTTGTGGGCGGACGACAGACTTTTCTTGTGCGCCTGGTATGGGGTCGGTGCGGCGTCGGCGGTGGTCTTGGTAGCTGCGCCGTCTTGCGCCAGTTGCACGAACTGCGCGAAGAGTGCGGCGGTGTCACCGGTGGGCGACTTAACCTTCTTGTTGCCGTTCTCGTCTTTTTCGTCGTCTTCGTCATCGTCCTTTTCGGACTCAGCGTCGAAGGCGTACTCGACATAGCCAGCAGACTTGTCGCCCCACGCCATTTTCGGGCGCTTTACGGCCAGTGCAGCGCGCTTGATCTCGATCACGTCGAGGCTGTCGCAGGTGAAATCGTCGCCGGCAACCTTCCGGGCCAGGGCCTGGGTGTTGCCGATCAGGACGACGCGGGCATTGATTGCTTCGTCGCTCGAAGCCTTGCGAGCTTCGGCCAGGTCTTCGGCAGCCTTGTCAGCAGTCGCCTGGGCCTTATCAGCCTTGGATTCCGCATCAGTGGCACGCTTCAGCAATCGGTCGAACGAGTCGGCGACCACTTGGGCGTTCGCAGGATCAGCAACATCAACGCTGCGCCCGCTATCGGTGGTGATAAATACAGGCATTGTGTTGCCTCCTGGGTTGTGGTCGAAGACGCGAGCGATGCCGCCGGCCCTCGCTTTGGTAACCACCGCTTGGTGGTTGATGATGATGTTGCGCTGGGTGTACTCGTAGTCCTGGCCGTCGGCGGTCACGCCAGGGCCATGAACGTATTCGGCGGTATAGCCAGCGGAGAGCTCGCACTTGCCGGCGTTGATGTCGTCGATGGTCTTCTGATCCTTGATGATCAGATCGCAGACAACGAAGTCGCCGTCGCGACGACCAGCGCCGCGCACCTCGCCGACAGCCACGGCCTTGTAGTTCTTCGCGGTCACCAAGTCCTTGGGATGGTCATTGGTGACTGTCGCGCCGTCGTATGTACCCAGCGACGAGTCGTTGAACACCTCATCTTCTGGGCGGTACACGCGAACGATTCGGTTCGGATCACCGTCAAGCCCAAGCTCGCGGGCCAGATACTCCTGAATGCCGGTGCGCGCCACCCGCCCCGGCACCTTGAGGAAGCCCTCGTCGGTGTATTCGCGGTGGGTGATGCGGTGGCTGACACGGTCAAAGACCGTACAGGTGGTCATTACTGCTTCGCCCATGCAAAGAGTTCGTCGGAATGCTCATCGTCAACCGGCCGCACGCACGCGTAGGTGCGATGCTCGTTACCGTCGAGGCTTCGGCCGTCTTCGGTATCCGGCAGAGACTTGATGTTCGCCAGGTCGACTGGCGTCATCTGCACCGAAATGTGGAAGCCGTCGGTGTCGAACTCCGACTCGGCGCCGGTCTCGATGCACTTAACCTTGATTTTCATGATCGTTCTCGTCGCTGGAATGGATTAGCGGTAGACGCCCGGCGCGGTACGGCCTGCGTCTTGGTTGGCCTTGACCTCGCGGGCGCTCACTGGGCGTGCGATGCATCGGCACTGATAGTCGGAGCCGGGTTTGATCGGTACGCCGTCGGAACTCAGCGGCAGATCGTCCCAGCGGTAGATCCCTTTGCCGTAGGCGGTGATCTTGTTGGCAATCTCCGAGTGGCGGTGCCGAACACGGCTGTCGTCGGAGTCGATCCACTGGAAATACTCGAAGCCGGCGCCCTTCTGCTGCTTCTCAGCCAGCTCACCGTTGATCTTCGATGTCTGGTCGCGGGCAATCATCTTGGCGCGGCGCTGGGTCACGCCGAACTGCTCTTGCAACGCCTTCTCGATGTAGCCAGGCCGCATGCCGGAGCGCATGTTCGCCATCACCAGCGTCTGCACCTCTTCCAGGTACTTGGCGGGGATTGACTTGATCAGCTGGGCGTTCTGCTGGGCCGAGGCCTTCAGGTAGTCCTGCATGGCGCTGTTGCCGCTGTACACGTCGATGCCGGCCGACTTTTTCAGGTCTCGCTCTGACTTCTTGAGCGACGACTGAACGAAGTCACCAGCGATGCGCGCACCTGCGGCCTGAACCGTCGGTGAAGACCATCGACTCACCAGCGTTGAGATGGCGTTGATGATCAGGTCAGACCAGGCGTCAGTCGTGACAACCGCGTCCTGCGTGTACTCCGGCGCCAGCTGGCGGACCAGCGGCATGATCTCCTTGCTGATCGACGCCTTGACCTGCTTCACCAGTCTCTGCAGCTTGGCGTTGTACTGGATGCCGATCATGTCCATGGATCAGCCTCTCGGTACCGGTGGCGGTGCTCTCGGCGCGATCAGTGGGCGCCTTGGCGGCTCAATGCCGTGAGCGCGCATCTGCTCGAACGTCGGGTTCTGATTGAACGGCAACCCCAACTTACGTTTCAGCTGGCTTATCGTCATCGTCATCCACCGGGTCATTGAACATCGTCAGGTCTTCGTCCTCTTCCAGGGCGGCGATCTTGTCGTCATCGAACTGGTAGAGCTCTTCGGCCTGCAGGCGACGCTGGATCTGGCTGACAGTCACCACGCTGGCGTCTTTGTAGAGGACGTCGGTCTCGGCCTTGGCCTTGTTTGCAGCAGCGATCTGCACCGCGTCAGGCTGCTTGAACGGGTTCCAGACGTAGTTGAAGTCATCCAGCCAGTGGCCGGTGGCCGAACGCACCATAACCTCATCCAACTGGCGAAGGCCTGGGTCAATTTGGGTCAAGCGCTTCGATGACAGCTGGTTGTGGTAGTTGGTGTCGTCGCCTTCGCCGGTGTTGCCCAGGCCCTTGGCTGACTCACCGAACAGGCGAGTCACCGGGATGCCGGCGGCGCCAGCGATCCATGTCATCAGCAGATCGAGCACCGGTGCAACCCCGGAAAGGTCCAGGGTCTTGCGGTCGTACGTCTCTTCGTCGTCCAGGAGCGCCAGGTTGATCGATGACTTCATCATGCTGAACAGGGCGTAGCGCGCCGTGATGGCGTCATCCTGATCGCTTGCCAGTTCATCCGAGAGGCCTACACGCTTGATGATGTCGACGTTCGCTTCCTGCATCAGCTCGGCAATGCCGTCCTTGCTGGCGACCATATCCATAACGTCGTCGAGGCACTTGCGCAGCTCTGAGTCACCCCAGCCCTGCGTCTGCGCCCGCTGACGGCGTGGCAGCTTGGCACCGGCGAACCGGGCAAAGTGCGTCCAGTGGATCATCTGGGCGCCGGCGGCGATGGTGTAAAACTCCGGCTGCAAGTAGTTCGCGGCCAGGATGTTGGTCTGGTTCAGGTCCATCGCCGTCATGTCGAAGCGGTCGATGACGAGCAGGCGGTACAGGTCGCCCTTCTTGATCTTTTCCGGTTTCAGCGGCTTGGTCAGGTCCTGGTTGGTCAGCATGAGGATGCCAGCGCCACCGTACAGGCGCGCCCAGCTGGTTGCCTCGCTCACCATAGCCGGCAGTTGCAGGCGGTCTTCCTCGGCCCGGATCACGTCCGCGTCGTCGCACTTGAGGGTGCGCCACTCACGGGTCATGTCCTCGGCCGGGTAGTCCACGATCGCCCGGGCAAGCCAACTGGTCTGATATGCCGCGTCCAGTTGCTGGAAGTCGTTCAGGAACCCGTACTGGAACTGGTTGTGCGAGCGCTTGGCCTTCTGGGTTCCCAGGCCGGACACGACGTTCACCAGGCCGTCACTCGACGACTTGATCTGCGCCTCGTACTTCTGAGCGGCCCGAACAAGGGCTTTGCCCAGCTTTTTGTCTGCTGGCACTAAGCCCTTCTTGCTCATGGGGTCACCGAATTGGTTATAGGAGGTCGCGGATTGGTCTCGAATTGGCTACCAGGTGCGGACATGCGCCCATCACGAATGCATCAGCCAAGTTAGGGGACGCGACACTGCGCCGGGCCAGCTCATCCTTGGTCTCGACCATATCCAGCCCGCGCTTGCTGTAACGCTTGCGTGGCGTGGACAGTTCGAGCTTGAGTTGCTCGATCTTCCTAAGGTCACCGGAAATGCTGATCAGGTCGGACGCCTTGAACTTGTGCCCCTTCGTGACCGCGTTGAACGTGTTGCGCATGCGGTCGGCCACGTCCTGCCAGGCCTGGGCCTTCAGATTCTCGAACTTGTCCTTGTTCTTGATCTTGGGCGCGTATTCCTTTTCAGGATTGACGATTGCGCCGGCGGCGTTGAACTTGAAATACCCGCCATGAATGCGTGCTGCCTTTAGGGTGGAGCCCACGTGGGCGCCGTTGCCGATGCTGTCGTAGATCAGCCTACCGCCGCGAACGTGAGACCATGCACGCATGGCCGACTCGTTCAGCTCATCCTCACCAGCCTTCCAGTCGTCCATCTCAAAGCAGATGGCACCATCGAACATGGCGCAGGCGTTGCTGTCGTCGCCGCTGTCTGCCACGTCATACCCAACAGCCTTTGCGCCGGACAAGCTCATGCCCAGCTTCAGGTGCGCGTTAACGCACGCCTCCACCCAGGAGAACTTGATTACCGCCGCATCGTCGTTGGTTCGAGGCTGGCCGAGGTAGATGTGGTTGTACGACTCCTCGTCGGCCTCTTTCAGTCGCTCAGCCTTGGAGCGCGCAGTGTCGGAGAGGAACGGGTTATCGGAGTAGTTGATGTGCTTGATGACGCAGTCGTCGCCCAGCAGCTTTGGTAGCTTGGCCTGAACAAAGTCGGTCATGAGGTCCGGGTTCCAAAGAATCCAGATCTCCGAACCCTGCTTACGGATTGTGGGGTCAATGACTTTCCACTGATCTTCGGTGAGGCCTTCGCCCTCCTCGATCCAGCAGATGTCGACACCCTCAGTACCCTTGATGTCGTTCAGGTTGCGGGCGATGCCGTAGAACAGGAACTCCGAGCCGGTCTTGCGGTGCTTGATCGACGATACGCCGATATCAAACTCCTCCGTCCACCCGGCCTGGTTGATCTTTTCCTTGATGACCGTGTACACCGAGTCGGCGATACGGTTCTGGAACTGGCGAATGCAGAGAAACTTCACCGTGTAGTTGCGAGCCAGGAAGGCAGCCATGCCGCCCGCGTCTTGGGTCTTCGATGAGAACCGCCCACCCTTCAGAAGCTTGTACGGCTTCCTGATCCGCCAAAACTCTCGAAGGTTCGGGTTAAGCTGGTACATCGCCAGTGTAGAAGTCGTCCAGCGACTTCCCTTTGGGGCTCATGCTGCCATCGCTACTGGTGTGGTCGTGCTTCTGCGCCGACTCCCAGCCCTGCATCCGGGCAAGCTGCTGAATCGCGCCAAGACGATCGTACATCTCAATCTTCGGGCCGAACTTGGTCATGGTCACCGACTTGATGGTGGCCGCTGCCACGTCAGGGATCTCGACGCTGTCCTTCATGCGCCAGATAGTTTCAGTGACCGGACCTTCAGGACCATCGATCTCGCGCTGGTCGAACTCAAGGATGTCGGTGATGGATGTCTCGGCAATCAGACTCAGTCGCTCAAGGGCGCGTTGACGAGTCATTACCGAGTCAGTCACTGCCGATTGATTCAGCTCTTCAAGCCTCGCCCCAATCTCACCCTTCTTGAGCAGTGAGCTTGCCTTGTTGTTTATTGTCTCAGGCTTCATGTTCGCAGCACTGTAAGCCTGCCTGTAAGCCTCGCTGGCGTTACCCGTCTTCAGGTAGGCCAAGCAGAAGGCCTCCTGCTTTGGGGTCAATGCCATTCGATTATCTCCAGTGTCGCGACACAATTCACTGATTCGCGAAACGTGTCGCGAGCTACGGATTCTTTGGTGGTGGCGCTACCGGACCTTTGCGCTCGATGGGTTGATACCCACCAGCAGGCGTTATCTCACACACATGCCCACGGCGAGCCCAGGCATAAGCCACCATCCCAGCATGGAGCATCACGCCCATGGGGTTTACCCAATGGCCTTGCATGGAAGTGACGAACGAGCCGAAGGCGCCGATGGCGACCAAGTAGAACGCAGCACTAAGTAGTGGCTGATCGATCGGACGCAACCGCCGCAGGTAGTCACAGGCGGCCAGAGCGACGACGAGGCAAAGAGCCGCATCAACCAGCCCCAGCGTCGATAAAAGAATGCTGTTCATGTCAGGCACCTCGCGTCGTCGGGAAGGACCCTATGACTGCTTTGATGGCCGGGATGATGTTCATGGCGGTCAGGCCAAGTACGAAGGCAACGCCACATAGGAGGTTGTCATCGACTACAAGGTCGAGCCGCGTGGCGATCCAGCCAGTGACAGGCTGAGACAGGTACATCGAGAAAAAGAAACCGGTGGCCACCGCTGCGGCTGCCTGGCCCCGGGTTAGATCCCTCAGAAAGCCGAGAGACAGAATCGAGCCAATGAATGCAGCCATGACCACGCCGTACTTCACCAGCAATACGCCGGCGGCAGTGCTCGTTGGTTCTGCCATTGGATACTCCATGATGAATAGATCAGCCCCGGCGGCACTCCCAGCTCAGAGCGAAGGGTGTGGCGGGGCCGAAAACAAGAAGGCCCCGATCAATGCCGAGGCCTCAATAGGACCTCAATGAGAACCTTTGAATTGGTTGCGAGGGATGGATTCGAACCATCGACCTT
>PJQF01000148.1_pt1 | contig 41390 bp, 36 predicted proteins | sample 1503741 | NCBI WGS metagenome assembly PJQF01 (sample SAMN07775949, study PRJNA414020) | Biofilm metagenome, whole genome shotgun sequencing project. | isolation source: biomolecule (vanillin) treated reverse osmosis membrane biofilm | place: India: Nagpur | collected 2017-03-21 | reverse complement strand
AATCATCGCCAGACAAGCTCTTGAGATAGAAGTAAAGTCCGAGTTGCTAAAAAAAACTCCAACACAAAATCATTCGCTTTGTATTAGCCTTGACAGGGCTGATTCAGACACCTACATTTGCTTAGAAGTTGAACAGGAAAACCGGCAAGTACAACACATTTTAAACAGTGATTCTGTCCAACTTATAGGGGGTTAGTACAAAGAGCTCCTAGACGCGTAATCGGAGAGTCAGGACGCATAAACTGAGCGGGAGGACGCGGAAGCAAGCTTATCCTGACAGTATCCTCCGGAAAAGGAGCAAGGTGATGTGACACCCCAACCATCCCAACACAAAAACCACCAACCTCCAATCCCAAAGTCCGAATCCCCAATCCCCATTGACCAATGACTAATGACCATTGACCAACTCGTTTAGCCACGGCAGGTTATTCCAATATAAAATCTGTTATTTCTTCTTCGGCACCGGATCATACCCACTAGTGCCCCATGGATGACAACGCCCGATGCGCTTCGATCCCAGCCAGATGCCCTTCAACACACCCCATTCCTGAATGGCTTCAATTGTGTATTGCGAACAAGAGGGTGTATGGCGGCAGTGCGCCCCCAGATAAGGAGAAATCGCTCCCTGATAAAAACGAATCGGCAGTATAAACAACTTCTTCAGCATCACTCAATGGTATACGTCATCTCGCCATTCTTTCCATCCTTCAACTGCACACCAATAGCCTGCAAGTCATCACGAATCTTATCCGACAACGCGTAGTTACGATCGGTGCGTGCTTTCTTTCGCATAGCAATCAACACCTGAATCACTCCCTCCAGGTGACTGCCTCCGGCCTCGCTCTCTTCTTTCAATCCCAGCACGTCTTCAATCATCGCGATGTAGGTGGCTTTGAAATTCACAAACGCAGCCGCGTCCAACTTGTCCATAGTCAGGTTCCCTGACTTGATATCGTTAATCCGTGCCGACATTTCAAACAACACCGCTATCACTTTCGCAGAGTTAAAATCATCGCTCATCGAAGTGTAGCATTCTGTCGCCATGCGATTTAACTCAGCAGTCAGGTCACTCGTTACTGCCTGCGTGGGTACTTCTAATTTTTTGATGAACGTCAATGCTTGTGCCAGTCGCTTAAACCCTTTCTCCGCAGACTGCATCGCTTCATTCGAGAAGTCAAGCGTACTGGAGTAGTGCGATTGCAACATAAAGAAGCGCACGGTCATGGGACTGTAGCCTTTATCGAGAAGCGCGTGTGTGCCCGCAAAAAGTTCGCGTGGCAAAAAGGAATTGCCCAGCGACTTGCTCATTTTTTGTCCGTTCACCGTGAGCATATTCGAGTGCAACCAATAACGAACCGGATCTTTGCCGTTGGCACCCACCGCCTGCGCAATTTCACATTCGTGGTGAGGGAATTTTAAGTCCATGCCACCTCCGTGGATGTCGAAGGTTTCACCTAAATATTTGGTACTCATTACCGTACACTCAATATGCCAGCCAGGAAAGCCATCGCCCCACGGAGAAGGCCAGCGCATGATGTGAGCAGGAGAGGCCTTTTTCCACAATGCAAAGTCCACCTTGTTTCTTTTCTCATCCTGACTGTCCAGCTTGCGTCCGCTCTCCATCAGTTCCTCAATCTTGCGGCCGGATAAAATGCCGTAGTCGTGCGACTCATTGTATTTCGGCACATCGAAGTAAACCGAACCGTTTACTTCATAGGCGAATCCTTTTTCAATCAATCGGTTGGTGATTTCTATCTGTTCTACAATGTGCGCGGTGGCAGTAGGTTCGATGCTGGGCGGCAGCATGTTGAACTGACGCAATACTTCATGAAAACCTTCGGTGTAGTGTTTCACCACTTCCATAGGCTCCAGTTGTTCGAGGCGCGCCTTCTTGGCAATCTTGTCTTCGCCTTCATCAGCATCGTTTTCCAAGTGACCCACATCGGTAATGTTGCGCACATAGCGCACCTTATACCCGAGGTGGCGAAAGTAACGGCTGATCACATCGAAGGTAAGGAAGGTACGCACGTTGCCCAGATGCACATCACTGTAAACAGTAGGTCCGCACACATACATGCCCACATGGCCGGGGTTTACAGGTTGGAAAAGTTCTTTCTTACCGGAAAGAGAATTGGTAAGCGAAATGGGAAACTGCTCGTATAACTTCATGATCAAGATAATCTGGGGCGAAACTACTTAAAATTCAAGTTTGATGGAGGATTTCCATACCCTTTAAATCCTTAACAGAGTGTTAAACCTTTGAGGTGTCAAGCTCCAGGGCGTCATGACACCTCCCAGATATCAGCCGCCTGAACACCGCTCAAAATAAATCAATGTGCCAACCGCAAGATTTGTTTCGAACTGTATCTTTGCGCGATCAACACACCGTTTTCTTTCAGACCCTACAGCCCATGCCTATCATTGCACCCTCCATACTCGCAGCCGACTTTGCCAACTTGGAACGTGAAGTAAAAATGATTAATGAAAGTGAAGCCGACTGGATTCATGTGGACATCATGGATGGTGTGTTTGTGCCCAATATCTCTTTCGGAATTCCGGTAACAGAAGCCATTAACAAACACGCTACCAAGCCGTTGGATGTTCATTTGATGATCGTGCAGCCGGAGAAATATGTAGAAGCTTTCTTCAAAGCAGGAGCGAAGGTCATTAGCGTGCACATCGAAGCGTGTCCTCATCTGCATCGCAACATTCAACAGATCAAAGCATTGGGAATTAAAGCAGGCGTTGCGGTCAATCCACACACTCCGGTTAGTCAATTAACCGACATCATTGCCGATGTGGACTTGGTGTGCCTGATGTCAGTAAACCCCGGCTTTGGCGGACAAAAGTTCATTGAGAATACCTACGCTAAAGTGAAGGAAATCAAGGCATTAATAACTTCGAAAAACGCTTCGGCCATCATTGAAATAGACGGAGGGGTCAACACGCAAAATGCTCCATTGCTGATTGCGGCCGGAGCCGATGTGTTGGTGGCCGGAAACTTTGTGTTTTCTTCGGCCAACCCAAAAGAAACAATCCAGCGTTTAAAAGCTTTGTAAGACAAGATTGGCCTGATTTTCGCGTATAACTAGGTAAACCAGTTTGATGTATGCAGCTCCGATGGATTCACGTTTCCCTGATTGTTTTGTTGATGACCGGCTGTGCCCGCTCCGTTTCCCGTATTGATCCGGGCCAGCAGATTGACCTAAGCGGAAGATGGAACGACAGCGACTCTCGTCAAGTAGCGAACAAGATGATTACCGAGTTGCTCGCCAGCGAAAAATACAAAGACTACGCAAAAAACCTTGGCAAAAAGCCCGCCATCATTGTGGGCCTGATCAAGAACAAAACGAGCGAGCATATCGATGCCTCCAACTACATTAAGAAAATGGAGCTCGCCATTTTTAACTCTGGGGTTGCTGACTTAGTCGAGAGTGATGCTTTCCGCGATAAGATTCGCGAAGAGCGTGCCCAGCAACAAGACTTCGCCAGCCCCGAAACCGTTTCGCAATGGGGCAAAGAAACAGGAGCCAACCTGATGCTGTTTGGCGAAATGACTTCAGAGACAGATGTTTACAACAAGAAGCGGGTGGTGAATTACGTAACCACTTTGTTTCTCACCGACATTGAGACCAACAAGCGAATTTGGTACGGCCAAGAGGAAATCAAGAAATACATCCGCAACTAGCGAGGCGCCTAAAAGCTGCGTATGATTTTCGCCCGCACTTCGTTTCAATCCCTGCGCCACTGGGCTGCCCTTCTTATCCTGTTGGGTCTCGTGAGCTCGTGTGCCACGTACTACCAGGCCAATTACCAGTTCAACCGCGATTTTGAAAACGGCAATCTGAAAGGAGCACTGGCCACCCTTAAGTCAACCAACCGCGATACAGGTCGCGACCGGTTTCTTCACTTTGTCAATAAAGGTTTGGTGCACTCTATGCTGGGACAATACGAAGAAAGCAATGGTTACTTTGAGCAGGCTTATCTCTTTTGGGAAGATTTTAAAATCGACTACTTCAGCGAGGGTGCTTCGTACTTAATCAACCCGACTATCACAGTCTATCGGGGCGAAGACCACGAACACCTGATGTTGCTTTACTACAAAGCGCTCAATTACTTGAAGATGCAGAAGACGGAAGAAGCGTTGGTGGAATGCCGCAGACTGAACATCCGCTTGCAACAGTTGAGCGACCGCTATTCCTCTAACAATTATTATAAACACGATGCCTTCATTCAAAACCTGATGGGCATCATTTACGATGCCGACAAAGATTACAACAATGCATTCATCGCTTATAAAAACTCATGGGAATCGTATCAGAATGAATACCAATCCATGTTTCAGTTTTCGGCACCCCGCCAGTTGAAATTGGATATTCTTCGAACCGCGTGGCTAAGTGGCATGCAAAGTGATTATGAGAAGTTCAAAGAAGACTTCGCCATGCCCGACTACCAATATACTCCGCAGGAAGGAGGGGAGTTAATTTTTTTCTGGCACACTGGTCTGGCCCCTTACAAAACAGAGTGGGGCATCAACTTTGTGATCGACCACGGCAGCGATTATTTCATCTTCCGCAACAACGATTTGAACCTAAGCTTCCGGTTTCCCAAGTCCAATTACTCCCGCGATGAAGTAGATGCACTCACCCGTTTGGAGTTTTTTCGAGTGGTCTTTCCGCGCTATGTGGAGCGATCCTTGTACTTTGATGAAGGTCACTTGAAAGTCAACGAACAAACCTACCCGCTGGAGTTAACCGAAGATGTGAACAAGATCGCCTTCAAGGTATTGGAAGAACGGATGGGTTTTGAGATGAGCAAAGCGTTGATCCGTCTGGCGATTAAGAAGGCATCGGAATATACGGTGAAGAAAGACAACAAACGGTGGGGTGCGTTGTTAGGAGTTGTTAATACCCTCACCGAAAAAGCGGATACCCGCAATTGGCAAACCCTTCCTCATAGTATTTATTACGCCCGTGTTCCATTGCCAGAAGGGCAGTCCACCGTCACACTCAGCTTAGGAGGCGTAAGGCGCGATCGAGACGAGAGAACCTTTACTTACGAAGTCAAAAAAGGGCAGGTACTATACCACACCTTCAGTTCGTTAGAAACCACATTCGGAAACAATAGAAACTAATTTGTTCTAATTCTTATCTTTAAGCTTCGAAAAGACCGTATTCTGAAATCGACACGACAAATAGCGCTCTGGATCATCCTCATCGCAACCAAGCCCATGGTTTTGCAGGCTCAGGATAAAGGAGGTTCAGGCATTCCATTAGATCATTTCTATGTGAAACGCGAATCAGGCGGAGCTTTTCGTAAGATATTGACCAAGATCACGTTCGGAGCCAATCTGGGGTATGGCAACACTTACTTTAGCCACCAACTGACCGGGTTCGGTATCTATCAAATTCCGGGTGTGAATCCACAGATATTTGATGCGAATACCTTGACACGCTATGGCAATTGGGTCAACGATCCGAATGTAGATAAAACACCTCCCTTGGGTTCGGCATTTGTGTTAAATCCCGGCACGACCGATGTGGGCTTCAAAGGAAATGCACTGAATATTCCGCTCAACCTGTTTTTGTATTATGGATTTAACCGCTATCGAATAGGGGCAGGATTCTCTTATGAGTTTATGAGCATTGGCACACTAAGCCCCACCGCATTAACCGATCAGATTTCGAATTTGCAATTGGCCAGCCCTTCCGGATTTGTGCAGAAGTATTATTTGCTCTTGGGTGCCTCGTTCTATCGTAAAGGAGATTACTTGTTTACCGGAGATGTACGCATCGGTGGTTTTACACCAACCGGTAATTTCAGCTCGACTATCACCACTGGAATGTATTTTGATTTGGGAGTGACGGTAGAACGTGATCTGTCTGAATACTTTAAGGTTTTTGTGCGGCCGTCATTCGATATTAAGAGCTACACCATGCCGTTGCCCGAAACCAGCAAGTTGATTGAAAACAATATGAACGCACTCTACTTCAACTTTGGCGTAACATACCGGATACCCGAGTTGCCGAGATGCTTTCTCAAAGATTGTCACGTGCAAATCAACCATGCCCACGGCAACAAAGAGTACCGCAGCCGCAGACATCCCTTCTACAAAAAACAAAACCCCGGCTATGGCGAGAACGATAAAACGCTGATCAAATACCGGGGCAAAAACAAGAAGAAATTAAATCCCTATTAAGCGCATTTCTTTCGCTTTTTCTACGATTTCGGGCTTCCTATTTAAGGCTTTTTAAACTACATTGCGTGCTTATTAAAACCTACTACGAACCGTGGCCGAAGAAAGTACGAACCTACCTGAAAGACAGAGTATAATTCCGATAAATATTGAAGATGAAATGCGCGGTGCCTACATCGATTATTCGATGTCGGTTATCGTTTCCCGCGCTTTACCTGATGTGCGCGATGGTCTGAAACCAGTGCACAGACGAGTTCTTTACGGAATGCTCGAGTTGGGTGTTAACTACAACAAACCCTTCAAGAAATCAGCCCGTATTGTCGGTGATGTAATGGGTAAGTATCACCCGCATGGTGACTCTTCCATTTATGATACAATGGTGCGGATGGCTCAGGAATGGTCCATGCGCTATATGCTGGTAGATGGGCAAGGAAACTTTGGATCTGTCGATGGTGACCCTCCGGCTGCGATGCGTTATACCGAAGCGCGTCTTCGCAGAATAGCCGAAGAGATGTTGTCCGATATCAATAAAGATACGGTCGACTTCCAACCAACCTACGATGATCAGAATACCGAGCCTACTGTATTGCCGGCAAAGGTTCCTAATTTGTTGGTCAATGGTTCTTCCGGTATTGCCGTGGGGATGGCCACGAACATGGCACCCCACAACCTGTCTGAAGTAGTAGACGGTATCATTGCCTACATCGATAACCGAGAGATCACCATCCCGGAATTGATGAAGTTTGTACAGGCTCCTGATTTCCCGACCGGAGGTATCATCTACGGCTACCAAGGTGTGCAGGAAGCGTATCTCACGGGTCGCGGTCGAATCGTGATTCGAGCGAAGGCAGAGATCGTAACGAATGCGAACGGCAAAGACCAAATCATCGCTACCGAAATTCCGTATCAGGTGAATAAGGCGCAGATGATCGAGCGTACCGCTGCCATGATCAACGAAAAGAAGATCGAAGGCATCAGCGATATGCGCGATGAGTCGGACCGTGAAGGTTTCCGTGTAGTGTATGACCTGAAGAAGGATGCTATTCCGAATATCGTCTTAAACAATCTCTTTAAATACACGCAGCTACAATCGTCTTTTGGTGTAAACAATGTGGCGTTGGTGAAAGGCCGCCCGCAGACGTTGAACTTAAAGGATTTGATTGTTCATTTCGTAGAACACCGCCATGAAGTGGTGGTGCGCAGAACTAAATTTGAGTTAGACGAAGCTGAAAAGAGAGCCCATATTTTAGAAGGGTATTTGATCGCACTTGATCACCTCGATGAAGTAATCGCTCTGATTCGTAATTCAAAAGATCCGGATGTAGCGAAAGCAGGTTTGATGGAACGTTTTGGTTTATCCGAGATCCAGTCCAAAGCTATATTGGAAATGCGTCTCCAACGCCTCACCGGACTGGAGCGCGAGAAGATCCAAAACGAATATGCGGAAGTCAAAGCATTGATCGAGCGCTTGAAGGAAATCCTGAGCAGTGAGCCGGTACGCATGGGTATCATCAAAGCCGAATTGACCGAAATCAAAGAACGCTATGGCGATGCCAGAAGAACGTTGGTTGTTCACAGCGAGGAAGACATCACCGTAGAAGACATGATCCCGAATGAGGAAATGGTGATTACTATTTCCAATCAGGGATATGTGAAGCGTACTTCCTTGTCGGAATACCGCACTCAAGGACGAGGTGGCGTGGGCTCGAAGGCCGTTACTACCAAAGACGATGACTTTACAGAACATTTATTTGTGGCGCAAGCGCACAATTACCTCTTGATTTTCACGGCTTTAGGTCAGGTATATTGGAAGAAAGTGTATGAGATTCCCGAGGGCACCAAAACGTCAAAAGGAAGAGCAATTCAGAACCTGTTGAACATTCAACCGGGTGATAGTGTTCGTGCGGTGTTGAATGTAAAAAGCATTGAAGATCAGGAATATATCAACAATACGTTTGTGATCTTGTGTACCGAAAAAGGTACCATCAAGAAAACTTCCATGGAGGCGTATTCTCGTCCGAGAGCCAATGGAATTACCGCCATCACCATCCACGAAGGAGATCGTTTGTTGAATGCGGCATTGACGAATGGCAAGAACCACATCATCATCGCTAAAAGCGAAGGAAAAGCTGTTCATTTTGATGAAGGCGATGTGCGCCCGATGGGCCGTACCGCTGCCGGTGTGCGGGGTGTTACCTTGGAATCGGATGAAGATAAGGTGGTTGGAATGGTGTGTATCTCACGCGAAGATGCCAATTTGTTGGTGGTTTCGGAGAAGGGATATGGCAAAAGAAGCGACATTACTGACTACCGGATCACCCGAAGAGGTGGAAAAGGCGTGAAAACCATTAATATTACTGAAAAAACTGGCAAGCTTGTTGCAATTAAAGAGGTTGTAGACAATGATGATTTGATGATTATTAATAAGTCAGGTATCAGTATCCGCATCAAAGTAGAAGAGCTGAGAGTCATGGGCCGCGCCACACAGGGCGTCAGACTAATCAAACTCAATGACGATGATGCGATTTCTTCAGTAGAAAAAATACAGAAGATGGAGATTGATGGTGACCCGATTGAGCCTTCATCAGAACCAGAAGCTACGAACTAACCCAAATTTAAACTATAAATTAAAGTAAGATGAAAAAGACAGCGATCGCGCTATTACTCCTTTTCCCGATTGCCTTAATGGCGCAGAAGGAAATAAAGCCCAGCATTGGAAAGGCCGAAAGAGCCCTCAAAGCAGGTAAATTAGATGAAGCTAAAGCCATTATTGATGTAACCGTTACGAGCACCGAAGTGATGGTTGACAAGAAAGGAAATCCTTCAAAAAATGCGGCCAAAGCCTGGTATTTGAAAGGTTTAATTTACGCAGCCATCGACACTACCAAAGAAGCGAAGTGGAAAACACTGGAGGCAGAACCTTTTGAAGTGGCGAAAGAAGCGTTTACCAAAAGCAAGGAGATTGACAAAACAGAATTAACATTTTTCAATGACGAGAATTCACTCCCGCTGTTGAATTCTTCATTGGAATCGAAACTGGCCCAGGCCTATTTGAATGTAAGCTTGAAATCGTATCAGGAAGAGAAAGATTACAAGAAAGCATTCAAGTACATGGAGCGTGTGGTATTCCTGCTTCCTAACGATACTTCTATGTTGATGAATGCCGGTGTGTACTTTGCGCCATCAGCGGAAGAATATGACAAAGCGATCGATTATATCACCCGCTATCACGAAAAAGGCGGAAAGAATCAGGATGGTTACATTCAGCTTTACAGCATTTATCGCGACAAAAAGAAAGACAATGAAAAGGCATTGGCAACGGCTAAGGCCATGATTGCCAAATTCCCTAATAACTCTGAGTTCCCTCGTTACGAACTGGATATTTACATTAAAATGGGACGATTAGCGGAAGCAAAAGCATTGATGGAGAAAAACGCCCAATCGAACCCTTCAGATGTAGAATCAAGATTCTATTTGGGTGTGATTAGCAATGAAATGAAGAACCCGGAAGAAGCTAAAAAATGGTTCAATGAAACAATTAAAGTAGATCCTAACCACTACGATGCTTATGCCTCTTTGGCGGATTTAAGCTACAAAGATGTGCGCGCTATCCGTGAAGAACGTAACGAAATAGGAACCACCAAAGATGCGGACATCAAAAAGAGACAAGAGCTCTTCCAAAAGATCGAAGCTAAATTGAAGGAATCGTTGCCTTACTGGGAAAAATGCGAGTCACTAAAGCCAAACGAAGAAGCCGTATTGTATGGTTTGCTTTCAGTGTATGGAGACTTGGCTAACTATGACGAGGCTACCTACAATCCTAAACTGGAGAAGTTGAAAAAGAAAATGAAGTCATTGAAGTTGGAGGTAGATTAATTCCCCAGCCATTTGATAAAAGAGAAACCAAGGTTCAAAGCCTTGGTTTTTTTTATGCCTTAGCTCGCTTGCGGAACAATATAACCATTCATCAATTAGAAGAATTGATTATCAACTTTGCAAACCCGACTACCGTTTAGGCTAATCGAACTTATCTTGATTAACTATTAAACAAAACCTTATGCAATTGAAAACTACCAAGATTTATTTGAAGGCAATTGCTTTCATTTTTCTAACGCAGAGCATGGCCTTCGGTCAGCTCATTCAACTTCCCGATGGTGGCGTAAATCTGAAACGCATGACCGGCACGCGTATTGGAGTAACCGACATTGAGATTACCTGGAATGCTCCCGGTGTGAAAGGCCGCGAAGGGAACATTTGGGGTACTCCAACAGCGCATTATGGATTTACAGTACTTGGATTTGGTTCTGATGGCGAGTCGCCCTGGCGAGCAGGTGCCAATGAAAACACGACCATTTCTTTTTCTACCGATGTGATCATCAATGGCAAAAAGCTCAGTGCCGGAAAATACGGGTTCTTCATCGCATTGTATCAGGATACATCAACGCTTATTTTTAGTAAGACAACAACCGCTTGGGGAAGCTATTTTTATAATCCGAAGAATGATGCATTGCGCGTGGGTACCATGCAACAAAAAGATCAGAAACAAAGTGTGGAACGCTTGGATTATGTATTCTCCAATCAAACCGATCGCTCCGTAGAAATTGCGTTGGAGTGGGAGCGTTGGAGAATTCCAATGAAGGTAGAAGTAGACTTGACAGCTACCACTTTGGCTTCGATCCGTGCGCAATTAAGCGGAGCGATGGGCTTCGATCCGCCTAGTTTACAAGCGGCTGCAAGCTGGTGCCTCAACAACAATGTCAATTTTGAAGAAGCACTACACTGGATTCAGGTAGCCGTAGATCCGGCATTGGGTGGCGTCAATTCATTTGCAGCACTTTCCACCAAGGCAGGTTTATTGAACAAACTCAATCGCAAAGCGGAAGCAGATCAGGCCATGACCTTGGCATTAGATAATGCATCCGCATTAGAAATGCATGGCTATGGCCGTCAGTTGCTTGCCGAAAAGAAGGTGAAAGAAGCAATGGTCATCTTCGAAAGAAACTATAAAAAACACAAAGGGGCATGGCCGACCAATGGTGGCCTTATGCGTGGCTACTCCGCCATGGGCGATTACAAGAAAGCGCTTGAATATGCTAAATTAGCATTAGCACAAGCGCCCAACGAATTGAATAAAAAGGCACTGGAACAGGCTGTTAAAACCCTTGAATCGGGCAAGCCATTATAGGCCCTATGTTTAAGAAATAAAACCCGAAAATGCCGCTCTATGAGTTCATAGGGCGGTTTTTTTATGACAAAGTCAATTCTAACTTGCTCATTATCAAACAACAAGAAAGCACCTGTAAACGTGAAGGCACTGTATTTAATTTTCTGCTAAATTTGCCCACCTGTTATTAACCAAAGGGCACCAGAATGAATCTATTGGATTTTGAAAAGCCCATCGCTGAGTTGGAAAGTAAGTTGGCTGATATGAAGCAACTCTCGGACGATAGCGATGAAAACGTAACGAAAGCCATTCAGGCACTCGATAAGAAAATCACTGAATTGAAGAAAGAGACTTTTGAAAACCTCACCGGCTGGCAACGTGTACAGTTATCGCGCCATCCCGATCGTCCTTACACCCTCGATTATATTTACGAAATCACCACCGACTTTATTGAGTTGCATGGCGATCGAACGGTGAGTGATGACAAGGCGATGGTGGGAGGTTTAGGCACTATTGATGGACAAACGTTTATGTTCATTGGTCAGCAAAAGGGTCGCAATACCAAGCAGCGTCAGATGCGCAATTTTGGTATGGCCAACCCCGAAGGCTACCGCAAGGCTTTACGCCTGATGAAGATGGCGGAGAAATTTAATAAGCCAATTGTTACCTTCATCGATACACCCGGTGCTTTTCCAGGCTTAGAAGCCGAAGAGCGCGGACAAGGCGAAGCCATTGCGCGTAACTTGAAAGAGATGTTCATGCTCAAGGTGCCTGTGATTTGTATCATCATAGGCGAAGGAGCATCCGGAGGTGCATTGGGAATAGCCATTGGCGATCGCGTGCTGATGTTAGAAAATTCCTGGTACTCGGTTATCTCTCCTGAAAATTGTTCCGCCATTTTGTGGCGCAATTGGGATTACAAAGAGCAAGCTGCAGAACTTTTAAAGCTCACTTCTAAAGATATGCACAGCCTTAAACTAATCGATGGCATTATCAAAGAGCCACTGGGAGGTGCTCATACAGATGTGAAGGCAATGTCTGAAGAAGTAAAGAGAGTTATTCTGGAAAACTTCAAAGAACTTTCAAAGCTTTCTGTTCAAGAGAGAATCAACCAACGTATCGATAAATTCTGTGCGATGGGGCAAGTGAAAGAATAACCAGCATGTAAAATAAATTCAAACCGCTTCCGAGCGGTTTTTTTATTGCTAAACAAGTAAGACGATGCAACTTCATGTAATTGACACCGGCTATTTTAAACTAGATGGAGGTGCTATGTTTGGCGTAGTGCCAAAGTCCATTTGGAAAAAGACCAATCCTTCGGATGAAAACAACCTCTGTTCCTGGGCCATGCGGTGTCTTTTAATTGAAGATGGCAACCGGTTAATTTTAATTGACAATGGCATCGGTACGAAACAGGACGAAAAATTTCTCAGTCATTATGATTTGCATGGCGATGGTGAACTGATTGCATCTATTCGTAAAGCCGGATTTAGCGAAAGCGACATCACCGATATGTTTCTCACACATTTACACTTCGATCATTGTGGGGGTGGTGTGAAACGAGTGGGCGAACAATTGAAACTTACTTTTCCCAATGCTACCTACTGGAGCAACGAAGCGCATTGGAAGTGGGCCACCCAACCAAATGCCCGGGAGAAAGCCAGTTTCTTGAAAGAGAATATTTTACCCATGCAGGAAAGTGGTCAGTTGAAATTTGTGAATCCATCTTCTTCGCCATTTTCACAGATGGATATTTTCACGGCATCGGGTCATACCGATCAAATGATGATTCCCAAAATCAAATTCAAGGATAAAACCATTTGTTTTATGGCCGATCTATTACCGTCTTCATCGCATGTTCCATTACCGTATGTAATGGGCTATGATACAAGACCGCTGCTGACCATGGAAGAGAAGGCGGCATTCTTAGACGAAGCGGCTACGAACCAATACATCCTTTTCTTAGAACACGATCCGTATCATGAATGCTGCACCGTAAAACATACCGAGAAAGGGGTGAGGTTGGATCGTACTTTTTCTTTACAGGAAGTATTGTAATGATAGTGAGAAATTAAAAGAGCAAAAATGAAACTGGGATTAGTATTATCAGGTGGCGGAGCTCGTGGTGTGGCTCATATTGGTGTACTGAAAGCACTCGAAGAAATGAATGTGCGCTTCGATGTGGTGTCGGGCACGAGTGCCGGTTCTATTGTGGGTTCGCTGTATGCTTATGGATACAAGCCGGACGAAATCTTTTCAATCATCAAGACACTCAGTATTTTCAAATCAGTGCGCCCGGCCTGGACGTGGGCCGGATTGCTCCGCATGGATGGTTTACAGGAACTCTTGTTGAAACACATGCCCGAAAATCGATTCGAGAAATTAAAGCTTCCACTGACAGTTGCGGCTACCGAAATTCGCAAAGGAAGAATCGAGTATTTTGATGAAGGTGAATTGGTGCCTGCGATTCTTAGCTCATGCAGTATTCCGGCTGTGTTTAACCCAATGTCGTTCAATGGTGGTTTGTATGTCGATGGCGGCTTGTTTGATAATTTGCCAGTGCGCCCCATCAAAGATAAGTGTGATAAAGTGGTGGGTTTGCATTGTAATCAGATCAGTCAGGACTTTGACCCGAATAGTTTGCGTACTGTGATTGAACGCAGTTTACTGATGGCCATCAATGCCAATACGATTGTGAGTAAAGGGCTGTGTGATGTATTCATTGAGCCACCGCAGTTATCGAAATACGGAAGCTTTGATATCGGCAAGGCGCAAGAGATTTTTGACATTGCATATCAGTTTACCAAAGCCAATTTTGAGCCGCATCATTTCTGGGTAGGGCAGGCCGATTCAATCGTTTGAAATGCTTGATAACTGACCTATCTTTGGGCATGATCTCTTTTCAAAAACACATTTTACGAGGCATTCCCGATGAGCTTCCTCCGGCTAAACCGTACGATTCTTCGGTTAGTCACGCCCCCAAACGTAAAGACATTTTAACCACGGAAGAAAAGCGGTTAGCGCTGCACAACGCGCTTCGTTATTTTCATCCGCGTCATCATGAAGTACTCGCGCCTGAGTTTTATCAGGAGTTGCAAAGGTTCGGACGGATTTACATGCATCGCTTTCGTCCGGAATACGAAATGAAGGCTCGTCCCATTCAGGAATATCCACACCAGTCGATACAAGCTGCAGCCATTCAGTTGATGATTCAAAATAATCTTGATCCGGCTGTAGCGCAGCATCCACATGAGTTGATTACTTACGGTGGGAACGGTGCTGTCTTTCAAAACTGGGCGCAGTATTTATTGACGATGAAGTACCTGGCGACTATGAATGATCGTCAAACGTTGCACATGTATTCCGGCCACCCGATGGGATTGTTTCCTTCGTCCGAAGAGGCACCACGTGTGGTGGTGACCAACGGTATGATGATTCCGAATTATTCCAAGCCGGACGATTGGGAGAAATTCAATGCGTTGGGAGTGACGCAATACGGACAGATGACGGCCGGAAGCTACATGTACATCGGGCCGCAAGGCATTGTGCATGGCACCAACATTACGATTCTTAATGCTGGTCGGAAGATTTCTAAAAAGGGAGAAGGTCTTGCCGGTAAGTTGTTTGTTACATCAGGTTTAGGAGGCATGAGTGGTGCGCAACCCAAAGCAGGAAACATTGCAGGGTGCATTACGGTAATTGCCGAAGTCAATGAAAAAGCAACCCACAAACGCCATTCACAGGGTTGGGTTGACGAAGTGGTTCATGATCTGAATGACTTGGTGAAACGGATCCATTCCACGAAAGCGAAAAAAGAAATTGTATCCATCGCGTATCAGGGAAACATTGTCGATGTGTGGGAGAAATTAGCAACCGAAAACATCTACGTGGATTTAGGTTCCGATCAAACTTCATTGCACAATCCGTGGGCAGGTGGTTATTATCCGGTAGGATTGAGTTTTGAAGAAGCGAACCAGATGATGGCGAATGATCCAGCTCAATTTAAACAACATGTGCAGCAGTCCTTAAAGCGACACGCACAGGCCATCAACACACACGCGGCACGAGGTACATATTTCTTTGATTACGGAAATGCATTTTTACTCGAAGCATCGCGGGCAGGAGCAGAGGTGATGGCTGCGGATGGAATCAATTTTAAATATCCATCGTACGTGCAAGACATCATGGGGCCGATGTGTTTTGATTATGGATTTGGCCCTTTTCGTTGGGTGTGTGCTTCGGGCAATCCAAATGATTTGGATTTTACCGATCAGCTTGCTGCTAAAGTGCTCACCGAAATTTTGCACACCGCTCCGGCAGAAATTAAGTCACAGTTAGAAGATAATATTCACTGGATCAAATCCGCGAAAGCGAACCGATTGGTAGTAGGTTCGCAAGCACGCATACTATATGCCGATGCCGAAGGTCGTGCAAGATTAGCCACTGTATTTAATCAGGCGATTCGCGAAGGAAAAATAGGACCCGTTGTTTTAGGTCGCGATCACCATGATGTATCAGGTACGGATAGCCCGTATCGCGAGACCTCCAATATTTATGATGGTTCGCGCTTTACTGCCGACATGGCGATTCACAATGTGATTGGTGATTCCTTTCGCGGGGCGACTTGGGTGTCGATTCACAATGGCGGTGGAGTAGGATGGGGCGAGGTAATGAATGGCGGTTTTGGTATGTTGTTGGATGGAAGCACGGAGGCTGATCGTAAACTAAAGAACATGCTTCATTTTGATGTGAACAATGGTATCGCACGAAGAGCATGGGCACGGAATGCAGGAGCGATCAGTGCTATTCAACGTGAAGTCGAGCGTACTTCTCAATTACAAGTCACCATTCCATATGCTGCGAATGCGGAATTGATTAACCAAATCATTTAGCCATGCTCAGACTTTTTTATGCGTTTGTTTTTAAAATGATGGGATGGAAAGTGGAAGGCGCATTCCCTACGGACATCAAGAAATATATAGTAGCTGTGGCACCTCATACGAGCAATTGGGATTTTATTATTGGTGTTTTAGCACGCAGTGTTTTGAAGGTACAAAAGGCAAAGTTTTTGGGAAAAGATAGTTTATTCAAACCACCCTTTGGCTGGTTGTTTCGCGTGTTGGGCGGATATCCCGTAAACCGGTCTAAGAACAATGATATGGTGCAGCAAGTCGCTACTATCTTTGATCAGCATGACGAGTTTATTTTAGGATTGGCTCCTGAGGGTACGCGCAAGAAAGTAGAGAAATTGAGAACCGGATTTTATTACATCGCCAAAAAGGCAAACATACCTATAGTGCCGTGTGGTTTTGATTTTGCACGTAAAACAGTTGTGGTGGGAGTCCCTTTTTATCCCACCGACCATTTTGAAAAAGATATGGAACAATTATTGCAGTTCTACCGCAAGATCACCGGCAAAAACCCCGAAATGGGGATTCAATGATCGGTGATACAAGTATATTTTATTAATTTTGAACCTTAATTAAACAATTAAAACATGAAAAAAGGAGTAATTGTAGTTCTTTTGGTGTTGGGTAGCATTTCTGCTTTTTCACAAGCTCAGGTGGCTATTGGTATCAAGGGTGGATTGAACTTTGCAAACATCGATGCCAGCAGCTTGAATGCAGCATATAATAGCAGAACCGGTTATCATGGCGGAGCATTTGTATTGGTGAAATTGGGAAAAATCGGAATTCAACCGGAGTTAATTTATTCCAAGCAAGGCTCTACGGTGCGAATCAATTCAACTGATATTGAATCAAATTATGATTACTTCAATATTCCTATTGTATTGAAGTTGTACACTGTAGCCGGTATCAATATACAAGTGGGTCCACAATTTGGATTTGCATCTGGAAATATTCCTTATACCGAAATTAATGGACAAGGACAGACCGTAACACTGTATGATAAATTGAAAAGCTCAGATATCAGTGCGGCTCTTGGTTTAGGTTGGGATGCGCCATTTGGTTTAACCTTCGATGCACGTTACAATTTAGGATTAACAAAAATCAATGAAGGCCTATTGGCTAAAGATGTTAAAAACCAAGTGATTCAAATTTCAGTTGGTTATAAACTGTTTAAATTCGGAAAATAATTTTTGATTCTCCCCTTAAAAAGCCGGTCACTCGATCGGCTTTTTATTTTACTGATTGTTGTCACTGAGCGTCATGTTAACGTACGAAGCGACTCTTGAATTCTTGTATGCCAATCTGCCCATGTTTCAACGAGTGGGTGCTGCAGCCTATAAAGCAGATTTAACAAATACGATTGCACTCTGCGAGGAACTAGGTAATCCGCAGTATCAGTTTAAGAGTGTTCATATAGCCGGTACTAATGGCAAGGGGAGTAGCTCGCACATGCTCGCAGCTATTTTACAAACTGCAGGCTACAAAACCGGTTTATATACTTCTCCGCACTTAAAAGAATTCACCGAACGCATTCGCATCAATGGGAGTGAGGTAAGTAAATCATTTGTGATTGACTTTGTAGAACGAATTCGTCCGGCTATCGCGCGCATTCAACCTTCTTTCTTCGAGATTACGGTGGCCATGGCATTTGATTATTTCGCACAACAGAAGGTAGATATCGCTATTATCGAAGTAGGATTAGGCGGGCGACTGGATTCAACCAATGTGATTACTCCATTAGCATCATTAATCACCAATATCAGTTGGGATCACAAAGAGTTATTGGGTGATACCCTTCCCAAAATCGCGAGCGAGAAAGCAGGAATCATCAAGCCGCAGGTTCCGGTTATTATTAGCGAACGGCAAACGGACGTAGAAGCTGTATTCGTTGCGAAAGCAAACGCATCTAAAAGCCATATTCAATTTGCTTCGGATGTGTATGAAGTGGATTCATCGACCGAAGGAAATTTTCAAATTCACAATCGGGAGACTGGATCAAAAATGAATTTCTCACTCGATTTGAAAGGAACCTATCAGCGGAAAAATGTGGCTGGTGTATTAGCCACTGTTGATGTATTGCGCAATAACGGTTTTACGATTTTCAATGAACAAGTAGTTCATGCATTACAAAATAACACCACCTTAACAGGATTGAAAGGTCGCTGGCAGAAGCTGAATGATCAACCGCTTATGATTTGTGATACCGGCCATAACGAAGGAGGTATTCAGGAAGTGGTGCAGCAAATTCGTCAACAGAAATACAATCGATTATGGATCGTATTGGGATGTGTCAAAGATAAAGATCTTCAGGCCGTACTTTCGCTTTTACCCAAGGAAGCATATTACTTTTTCTGCCAGGCCAAGATACCACGTGCGCTCGATGCTGCCGAGTTAATGAAGCAATCTGTGGTGGTTGGATTGAAAGGCGAAGTAATTTCTGATGTCAATCAAGCGATTCACGCAGCAAAAGAGATATCCAGTAAAGATGATTTTATATTTATCGGTGGCAGTACTTTTGTAGTAGCTGAGATTGATGAATTGTAGTATGTGGATTGAGCGTTAGCGGAATCCAGTACTTGCTTAATGAACTAGAAATGAAAAGTAAACTCAAACGATTTGAAATTATTGCCAATCGCGAAAACGTGATTGAACCGGGCAAGCCTTTGTTTAATTCCATCAAAGGAAAATGGAATAGCGATTATTTTAAAAACGACCAACCCATTACCATTGAGTTGGCGTGCGGTCGAGGAGAATATTCAGTGAACCTCGCGCGTCAGTTTCCGAATCGAAATTACATTGGAGTAGATAAAAAGGGCGACCGCCTTTGGAAAGGCAGCACCTGGGCGGTGGAAGATAGTCTGACGAATGTCGCTTTCTTGCGCACAGGCATTTTATTCATCGAGAGTTTTTTTGAACCGGAGGAAGTAGACGAAGTGTGGTTGACGTTTCCCGATCCGCTTCCGCGAAAGCGCGATGCCAAACGCAGACTTTCCAGCAGCCGCTACATCGACATGTATAAAAAGATATTAAAGCCGGGTGGTTTCTTCCGATTCAAAACCGATAATACCGATCTGTTCAATTTCACATTAGAAGAATTGAATCTGCGGAACGATTTATTGGACTTTGAATTTACGCACGATTTGTATCAATCGCCCTTGCGACCTGAGTGCTACGACATCAAAACCAAATACGAAGAGATGTTTGCTGCCCAAGGAGAGGTGATCAAGTATCTGCGCTTTCGCTTTAACCATTCGAGTTAATTGCATTTCGGTAATGGTCTCGTAACACTTTCGTAATGTGGGTTTTGCACAAAAGCTGGCAGCAAAAAGGTACATTTGTGAAACCTACTTATGGGAAAAAGCGCAAGACGCAAAGTAGAACTTGTCATCATTTCAGATGTTCATCTGGGCACCTACGGCTGTCATGCCGAAGAGCTTCTCAAATACCTTAAATCCATCAAGCCCAAACGTCTTATTCTGAATGGCGACATCATCGATATGTGGCAATTCAGCAAACGCTATTGGCCTAAGCCGCACATGCAGGTGGTGAAACACATCACCAGCTTACTCGCGAAAGGAACAAAGATCACGTACTTAACCGGGAACCATGACGAGATGCTGCGCAAGTTTGCCGGCTTTCGTTTGGGGTCGTTTCAAATTGCCAATAAAAAAGTCATTTCGATCAATGGACAATCGGCCTGGATTTTTCATGGAGATGTATTTGATGTAACCATGCAGCACTCCAAGTGGCTGGCCAAATTGGGGGCCGTGGGATATGACACACTCATCCTGATCAACTCGTTTGTCAATTTCATTTTAAAGGCCCTGGGCCGCAATAAGATTTCCCTTTCCAAGCGGGTGAAGGACAGTGTAAAGCAGGCGGTAAAGTTCATCAACGACTTCGAGCTAACCGCTGCCGACATCGCTATATCCAATGGTTATCAGTATGTTATATGTGGTCATATCCACCAACCGGAAATGAGGAAAATCACCACCGAGAATGGAGAGGTGATGTATCTGAATTCTGGAGATTGGGTGGAAAACCTGACTGCGTTAGAATACAACGAAGGGCAATGGAAAATATACCGGTACCACGAAGACGCCAAGGCCCAGCGAATAAAATTGTCAAAACATGCCCGCCATACGCTAGATAATGACGAGATATTTAAAGACCTTGTGAACGAATTTCTGGCCACCAAAAAATGAAGATTCTATATGCCATCCAGGGCACGGGCAATGGGCATCTTAGCCGTGCGGTAGACATCATCCCCGAATTAAAGAAACATGGAAACCTTGATCTGTTTGTGAGCGGAGCTCAGGCGGAAATTGTTTTGCCGTATCCGGTAAAATACAAATCGAAGGGATTGAGCTTTTATTTTGGAAAGAGTGGGGGCATCAATTTTTTGAAAACCTTTCAGAAGAATAGTTCGAAAGACGTGATGAAGGAAATCAAAAATTTTCCGGTGGAAGATTATGATTTGGTGGTAAATGATTTTGAGCCCATCACCGCATGGGCTTGCAAGAAGAAAGAAGTTAAGATCGTGTCGCTTAGTCATCAATCCGCATTACTCTCTAAAAAAGCACCTCGACCCAAGTTTGTGGATCCGTTTGGAGAATGGATGTTACGCAACTATGCGCCAGTCAAGAAGTACATAGGATTTCACTTTGAAGAATACGACAAGAATATTTTTACACCGGTTATACGCTCGGCCATTCGTTCGGCTCGCCCCAAAGATTTAGGACATTACACGGTTTACTTGCCGGCCTATGACGATAAAAAACTGGTGCAGCGATTGTTGAAACTACCAAAGGTGCGCTGGCATATTTTCTCCAAGCACACCAAAAGTGCGTATCATGTCGGTCGTATTTCGGTGTACCCTATTAGTGGCGTTGATTTTGTAGAGAGCGTAGTGACTTGCACCGGTGTGATCTGCGGAGCCGGATTTGAAACACCAGCCGAAGTGTTGCATCTCAATAAAAAACTGTTGGTGGTGCCGATGAAATCGCAATACGAACAAAAGTGCAATGCAGCTGCTTTGAAAAAATTGGGAGTGCCCGTATTAAAAAAGGTAAAGAAAAAATCACTCAAGAAGATTGAGCAGTGGCTGGAAGAAAGCAAGCCCTTGGATATTTCCTTCCCCGACATAGCCGGCAGGGCGGTGGAGAAGATGATGGAGAAGTATGGGAGTTGATTCCCGAATGATCACAAAAAATCATCCATGCTGCAGGTAATGACTGTCATATATGCGGATAAAAGATATTCTGATTTGTAGGATTCCAGAAAGGAATTCAAGATTTTTGTAAAGTTCCCTATATTATTTCCAGTTTAATTTAATACACCGTTGTTAACCTAATGCGAATTCGTTATTGTTTTGTGTTCGTTCTGCTTTCTTCGTTCAATAGTTTTGCACAATCAGGTCAAGAAGCCTATTATCTTTCTAAAAAGATGCACCTGGACATCACGTCTTCCAGTGGGGGTCTTCGTATTCAGGAGCAATTCAGTTCTGAAAAAGTTTTTGTTTCTAACTTCGACAAGTATTCCAGTGAATCGATTCACTTTTCGGATATGGAGCCGCTGATTGAGTTAAAGGCAGAAACGCTAACTCCCTTTAAAAACTCTTTCAAAAAAACCAGAGTGGAGACGATCGATACACAAGATATGATGGATCCTGGCATATTTTATGGCGGATACAAAATCAGCGAGTTTATCTATCCGAACATCAGTAGTGGTTCTGTTGGCAAGTTTGAGTATGTAAAAGAATTGAAAGACCCTCATCTTCTTTCGCCTTTTTATTTTGACGAAAACATCAATGTTCGGTTTGCCGAGTTTTCGGTTTCTATGCCCGAGAGTGTTCATTTGAAGTATCAGGTATTTGGGGATTTAAAGGACAACGTTCGCTTTGTAGAACAACGGAGTAAGGGGCAAATTAAATACAGCTGGTCACTGGCTAGTATACCTCCCTATGAAAAGATGAAGGATTCACCTGCGCACGCCTATCATGGAACCCATGTAATCATTTTTATTGATTCGTATTCCTTGAAAGGTGAGCAGATAAAAGTTTCAGGCGATGTGAACGATCTATTCAAATGGTATAGTTCGTTGGTGGAAAAAATTCCCAAACGCGGTAGTTATACCGAACTGCACAAGGTAGAAGATCAATTATTGGATTCGCTCACTTCCACAGAGGAGAAAGCCAAAGCCATTTTTAATTGGGTACAAAAAAATATCAAGTACATCGCTTTTGAAGATGGGATGGCGGGGTTTATTCCCCGTGAACCAGCCGATGTATTTAATAAACGTTATGGTGATTGCAAAGACATGGCAAATCTGCTGCGCTACATGATGAACAGGGCAGGTATTGAGTCTTATTTGACATGGATTGGAACCCGCAGACGTCCGTATACCTATGCTGCCGTTCCATCTCCCGTAGTAGATGATCATATGATTTGTGCTGTCAAGACGGGAAATGATTATTTGTTTTTAGATGCGACTAACTCGTATCTCACGTACGGTAAGCCGAGCAGCATGATACAGGGAAAGGAAGCTTTGATCGGTCTAAGTAAGGATCAGTATAAGGTAGTTTCGGTGCCTGTGCGATCCGCCTCTGAGAACCAACGCATCGACACCATTCGAATGCAAATGGAGAAGAGTGGAATACGTGGAAAATTTACGAGTTACCTGACCGGCTACAAAAAAGATGATTTTGAAATACAGTATCTGAAGGGGCAGATGAATATTGAAAAAGAATATGTCCGCGATTTCTTTGAGATAGGTGATAATAATATTCAGATTTCGAATGTGGTCATAAATGGATTGGGAAAATCGAGTGAGCCAGCCAAAGTAACCTTTGATTTCACACAACCTGGGTATTCTAAATCGGCCGCGAATAAAATTTATATTAATTTGAATTTACACAAATCTCTGGTAGGGGAACCGGTAGAAGAATCGCGCACGCAGTGGCTAGAGGCTGACTATCATTTCGAGCATTTTTCTACAACTATACTTATGTTACCGGAAGGCTATCAGACCGATTTGCCTTCCGGAAACGCTACCTCCTATAAAGAGTTTGGTTTTGCTACTGCGTATTCCAAGGATGAAACATCACTTATTTTGAATCGAAAGGTGGAATCACGCTACTTGTATCTTACCAAGGATGCGTTTCCTACTTGGAATACGTTTATTCATGCTTTGGCGTCTTCCAACAGACAGCTCGTTACCTTGTACTCCGCAAAATAAGATTTTCTAAATTTAATCATCCTAGAACAATAATTGTTGACAGAACCACCTAATCGTATGAAGCGTTTTACCATTTTTTTAATTGCCATTTGTTTGATTCAAACTGTCACTGCGCAAGGTCTTTATTATACTAACTACAAGTGGGATTCGTCACCCACTATACACTTGTTGGATGGAGATGACGTGGCCCAACCTGCAGTTGTTTTCAGAAAGCTGTATGTAATGGAACTGGAGGTAGATGCCTACAGTGCAAATACATACATTACCCATCATCAGATTATTCATGTCAACAATGATGCCGGAGTGGAACAATATAATAAAGTGCGCATACCGATTCGGAATAATCAGGACTTGCTGGACTTACATGTGCGTTCGATAGCTCCAGATGGGAAGATAACTGAGTTCCGAAAAGAGAATTTGAAAGAGCTAAAGAATGTGAAAGGCTTCGCTAATTTTAAAATATTTGCTGTGGAAGGGTTGACTGTGGGAGGCGAAATGGAATACTATTACACCTTAAAATCATCTCCTCAGTCGTATGGCCGGGAAATAGCGCAAGACGATGTGCCAGTAAAAGATTTTGAGTTTCGCTTAATTTACCCGACCCGTTTTATTTGGGATGTTCGCTCATACAATGGTTTACCGAAACCCAAACAAGAAATATATAATGAGCGAAAGAAAACAACGAGTGTTTCAGCATCACTTATTCCAGCATTGAAAGAAGAGGAGTACTCTGCATATAAGGCAACCCTGCAACGTGTGGAGTTTAAACTGGAGTCGAATGGAAGCATAGCCGATATGATGAGTTGGTCGGACGTGTGTGGAAATATCCTTAAAAGTGTTTACGATTGGAAAGGGGCAGGCCGAATTGCTAAAATGCTGAAGCCATTGAATCTGGAAAGCAAATCACCAGCAGAAAAAGTGCTGGCAGTAGAGAATTACATCAAAAACAATTTTACAGTTCAAGAAGGATCAAATGAGTCATATGAAGATTTGCGTGAAATACTTTCAAGCCACGTAGGCAATGAGACAGGTATGACTAAATTGTATATGTCATGCTGGAATGAGTTAGGAATTACCAGCCAACTTGTGATGGCCAGCGAACGAGAAGATGGTGAGTTTGAAAATGATTTTGTTTCGGTATATCAGATACGGACAATCATGTTTTATTTCCCTCAATTTTCAAAATACTTGTTGCCAACCGAAAGTTCGATGCGCTTGGGCCCTGTACCTGATAACGTAGGAAATGGGGTTTTTATTGCCTACGCAGTTTCCGGAAACTCAATTCGTTATTTAACCCATACTATTAAGCCACTGCCACCGCTGGATTATACGCACAATAAACTCGGCACCAAAGCGACTGTTTCATTTCCGGAATCAATCGAAAGCCCGCAAATTAGCCAGGAGAATTTTTTCCAAGGATATCGGGCATTTCAGATGCGCGGTTTTTATGCGCAGATTCAAAGTGAAAAAAGAGATGAGTTTTTAAAGGAGATTACCCTCTCAGGCATGGAACAGGTGTCTGTTATTAAACGAGAAATAGCAGGAGAAAAGACAGATTTGTCAGCTGATCCCGATGCCTACTTTACGATCAAAACGCAGTATAAAGCACCATCGCTGATAGAAAAAACGGACAAGGAATACTTAGTTTCGATAGGTAAACTGATAGGTAAACAATCGGAACTCTATCAGGAGAGCGAACGCAAAATGGATATTTCGTTTCGATCCATTAGCGACTACCATCATGAATTGCGGTTAATCATTCCGGATGGTTTTATCTGTGAAGGATTAGAGGCAGCCCGTATCGATCATGAAGTTAAAGTGGATGATCAGGTGGTCATGGCATTTAAGTCAGATTATGAGATCAAGGGCAATGAAGTTGTCGTTCGGGTGAATGAAGTCTACAAAGTACTCTATCTACCCAAATCAAAGTACGCTGATTTTCGAGCGGTAATTAATTCGGCAGCTGATTTTAATAAGCTTGTATTGATTTTACGCCCAAGATAATATGTGATAAAACTTATTGGTTTAAATTTCTATCTTAGGTAAATACAATATTTCTTTATAACGCTCAGTTCCGTCTTGAATAATATTTTCCAGTTTAGTGACTATATCTAATAAATTTACTGAAGTAATTGCAAGTAATTTACTTATTCTATCTTCGATAAATACTCACTTTCCTTTTTGATCTTTTCTGCTTTCCGGTACTTGATGATCGCGTATGTTAGGGATGAGATACATATTACCTTCCAAATGATCCCTCGCAACAAGGTTGTCCAATCAATCAAGGCACCAAGAATATAAATGGCAAGTAGCAAACCTAATGCTAAAGCTAATATTTGCATCGGGCTCTTTACAACCAGATATCCTAACACTATAAATCCTACACCAAGAAAAAGATTCAATGCCATTGCAATGATATCCTCTGACATTAATAAACCCAATACGCAGGTCACGATACCAATCGTATACAAAATGCTTTGTGCATTCTTAATGCTGTTCGTTGCATCCCCAATCTCTCCGGCTTTTAATACTTGTCGTGCAATAAAGGAAGATTTCTCTTGGTCCGTTCCCGTAAACGGATATCCGCACTTCGTACACGTAACAATAGTTTCCGGATATTCAGATTGACAGTTAGGACAGATCATAGGTTATAAGTTTGTAATTGAAATTTAACGGAGAGAAATCATTATTCCAAACAGGGGAATCAGATATTACCATGTGCAGTACTACGGATACTGAACAGCTAGCGTAAGGGTCTTAAAACTTTCTTAAAAAAAGTTTCATCTCTGTTATGGAATTAATTACCCAACCGCATCTAGGTAGTAAATAAACTTCAAATCCCATGAAAAATTCGATTACTCTTTCGGTTCCTCAGGCGTGTGCCGAGCAGTGGAGCCGTTTTACACCTACCTCTCAGGGAGGAATGTGCGGATCATGCCAGAAAGAAGTGGTGGACTTTACCACCATGAGCGATCAGCAAATCATGACCTACTTCAGTCGATCTACGGGCTCTACGTGCTCTACGTGCGGATGCTTTCGAGCCAATCAGTTAAAAACCTATTCAGCAGTTGCACCAATAGTTGTTAAACCTAGCTGGACGTTTTTACGAGCAGGGATGCTTGGTTTGTTTCTGGCATTGTTACCCAATCCATCTGACGCATTGCCTCCGGTTTCTCAAATAGCTTCACAAAACCACTTTATGGGATTAGTTGATGTATCTTCCCGACAAAGCCTACCCAAGCCAGTTTTGCGCGTTACCGGAAAGATTACCTCCGCAGAAGATGGTGCACCGATGGTTGGAGTAAATATTGCATTGAAGGGAACTACGATAGGAACAGTCAGTAATGAGAATGGAGAATTTTCATTTGATCGTGAATTACAAGAAGGGGATGTGCTGATATTTAGTTACATCGGCTTTAAGACATTCGAGCAGGCAGTTTCTGCCGGATCAACTTCCATTGCGGTGATCATGCAACCCGACCTTGAATTAATTTTAGGTGAGGTAGTGGTAGGTCAGGTGTACGCTGAGCCACCTGCTACCGGGTTTCAAAAGTGGTGGACAAAATTCAAGAATATCTTTTGATGAAGAGTTGGTGCAGTTGGATAGGGGTGATAGGGGTCTGCCTGATGGCAGACCTCTTTGCTCAAACTCTAGGCTTTGCTGACCGTGATTATCATCGGCCCGATAGCGTTGCGGCTCACTATTTGAACCATTCATTGGCCGATGCTCGCACCCTGGCACTAAAACTCACCACACCTTTTTCCGGTGAGCACGAAAAGTATCGCGCTATTTTTCGCTGGGTGTGCGCGAATATTCGGAGCGATTATTCCCTCTATGCAAAAGTGAAACAAATGCGCAAGCGCTACGAGTCTGACCCGACAGCCTTGGCTATTTGGAATCAGAAATTCAACCATGAGTTGTATGAACAATTGCGCAAAAAGAGAAGCACCGTGTGTACGGGTTATGCTTACCTCATTCGTACACTTGCTCAGCATGCAGGCATTCGATGCGAAATCGTGGACGGCTATGCCCGCAACAGCCAATCCAATCTGGGAGGTCGAGGAATTCCCAACCACAGTTGGAATGCCGTTCGCCTCGACAGCGTTTGGTATTTGAGCGATGCCACATGGGCCAGTGGTCAGGTGTACGGGCCAGATGGATTTTACATTCCTCATTTTGAGGAGTCCTACTTTTTAGTAGCACCTGGTTCATTTGCACGCAGTCATTATCCATTGGATACAAGTCAATTATTTCTTTCTTGTAAACAATCGCTTTCGGATTTTCTTCATGCTCCCTTGGTGTATGCTGCTAATTATCGGTATAGACTAGAGCCGGTTTCGCATCCATTATTTTTTATGATGATTGAAAAAGGTGAGGCTGTTCGATTTGTGATACAGAAAGTAAGCGATAAGCCCATTCAGCAATTGGCTTTACAAGCGAATGATGATCAGGTTGTATTCACAGAAGTCGGTTGCGAAAATGCAATAATGAATTACCAATGCACCTACAAATTCAATAAGCGCGGTATGTCGGTTGTTCATGTAGTGGCAGACGGGCATCCGGTGTTTAGTTACCGGGTGAAGGTGAAGTAGGAGAGTTATAACTAACTTTAAGTGATATAAGACTAGAGGATTGAAAATTCCGTCTAAATTTGGGTTATTAATAATTATACAGACTTACTAAATGAAACGGCTATTTCTTCTATTAACCCTTTTAGGACTCACATTTCAGCTTAAGGCCCAATTATTTTTAGTTTTACGAAACGGTAACAAAGTAGAGTTTAAAGATTTTGCAAATTCAAATGCTGAGTTTATTCGCATCAAAACGAAGGAAGGAAAGAGAGAATTTAGGGTTGAAGAAGTAGATTGTTTTTATGATCTGACCTATGTACCAGCATTTCCAAAAAGGTACAATCAATTTGAGTCCTTGCATTACATATACGTTAAAAATGGCGATGTTTGGATGTCTCCCGTGAAGGTTTTGGAAGGTTCTATCAACCTCTATCGAAGAGCAGTTACCCAAGGAAAAACATGGATGTTTATATATTTCCTGGAAAAAGACTCTGAAATGGTGACTATCGAAGAAAGCGGACTATTCACGAATAAGAAAGAAAAGATCGGTATTCTTCGCAAATATATGTCAGATGCCCCTTCGCTAATTACGAAAATGGAATCGGAAGATTTTAAGTATTCCGATGAGTCATTGTTCGACATTATCAAAGAATACAACACATTTAAATTTCAAAAAATGGGTCAGCAAAATGCCAAAATGTCTTCCGTATTCTTTTATTCCAGAGTCAAAAAGACGACTAAAGAAGACTTAAAATTGGTATTGAACGATAGCATTGAAGTGATGATGCCAGCTAATCGATTAGTTGCTGCAAAAGTGGCAATTGATGCCTTAACTAAAATATGTGTCAGTTCATCTTCTCAAAGTGATTGTTTGTTAGTGAGTGGTTCACCGTACTTTATCAGATATTTTGAAGTGGATTATAATCAAAAGAAGGAAAAGTTAGAAGTTAAGCCGGTGCACTCTGTTGATGCCCAGAATTACATTCGCTTTGCGAATAGTCAGGGTAATTAAAATGCCATTCAGGTGTTAGATGCTCAGAACTACATTCGTTCAGTAATTAATTTGGGAAAATGATATGAATTATATCAATTAATGAAATTACCGATCGAGATACAGTACGCCCATTTTCATCCGGATCAGGTGGTGTCAGTTGGATCAGGTGATTTTGAGCAAGCATTAAAAATAATTCAATCTTTTCCATGGGAAAAAGAGTTTGAGAAAATAGAACGTAGAGATCTGCAAGGCCAGACTTCAACTGTCCCAAATGTTGCAATCAAGAATGCCCGGAAAGAGACGTTGATCATTTCAGCAAGGGATACCGCTAATTGTTTATTTCGTTTGGATGCTATTGGCTATTCTTAACATATTGCTAAGTTAAATTTTGAACAAAAGCGTTGTACGATATGATCAACGAAAAAGAAGCCAATCACATCAGTAAATTTCTAAGTCTTGTACTTCGACATCAACCAGAAACAATTGGTATTCAATTGGATCAGAATGGGTGGGTAGGAGTGAAGGAACTCATCGATAAGGCTGTGCAGCATGGAATAGACATTGATCAATCCAAGCTTGACTATATCGTAGAAAATAACTCCAAGAAGCGTTTCGCTTACAACAGCTCGCGCGATCAAATCAGAGCGAGCCAGGGACATTCTGTTTCAATTGAGTTGGGGTATCAAAGCCAAATGCCACCGGATGTTTTATACCATGGCACCGGAGAAAAGTCGGTGAGCTCCATTCTGGCTACCGGAATAGAAAAGAGAAGCCGGCAACACGTGCATCTCAGTAAAGAGATAGAAACTGCCATACAGGTGGGGCAACGTCACGGCAAACCAGTGATTTTTGAAGTCCTTGCCTCGAAAATGCATAACGATAATTTTACTTTTTTTATTTCCGACAATGGTGTTTGGCTAACCGATTATGTGCCTGTTAAGTATTTGCAATTGATCAATTCGTAAATGTAAATTGCCATCGTCAATAGAAAGATCGCTATCCGTTGACATACCTAAGTACCAAGCTTATTTTTTATTCTGCGCCTAATTGAGCAAATCAGCTATCATTGGTATAAATTTTGTTGGTTCTAAGTAACCTCAGTTTGTCAAATAAGTTAATAGAATTAAAGTGAATAAAAAAGAACTGTGTATGAATAAATCCCTAAAAAACACCTTAAAGATTTTAACGTTACCTCTGATTTTCAGTGTTTTAACTTTTATGGGTTGCGACAAAAATGGCGTAACTCCGGCAAAGCCAAATGTAATCATCGATAATTCAACTTCCGGAAGCCCTGTGATCATCAACAACATTGACGAAAAGCTATTTACTCCAGATTTTGCACAAGGGCAGGAATACTTTGATTGGCAAAACCTGACTAACCTACCTCTTCCTCCGACAAGTAAGTCTATTCCGATGCCATGGAATTCGAAAGCAAAGACAGCCTTTAGTGACGACATTCGTAATGATTACAAAAAAACAGACGGTTGGGAGCTTTACATAAGCACCTTCTCTCCAAAGCTTACCACGGATGTCAAGTCATTTATCCTCTATAATAAATGGCGAGGTACGCTTCGGTATTATTATTTCTTAATTATGCCTCCGGCAGATGTTATCACCTACAAAGATTATTCCATCTTGTCACAAAATGTGCTGGTCGATGGCCAACATGCATCGCAATCTCCCTTACTCAATTTTTCCCATCAATCGGTTGTAGATGTTACTAAAAACTCAACACGCGCAACTACATTAGAGCCGCAGTCCATTGCTGATTCAGTCTGGTTCGCATGGGAATATGAGTTGGCCTTTGACAAAAATACGTACGATCAAAATGCCAATACCTTCCTTCTGAGCTTGGGTTATTCTATGTTAAAGAAGGAACTACTATTCATTAATGACCAGCAACAAAGTACATTACAAGCTAAAATTCGATTGACTGATTCTCAATACAGTTTCGGACAATTTTATTCTGGTGATGCAGCATTTATATTTTATGGCATTAATGATTTGAACAAGGCATCCGGTCTAATTTCCTCTTCTTCCTTCAATATTCTCAAACAACTTTATTTTACGTTGAACTTTAATCAACTTCTAAATGGTGTTGTGGGTGGTAATTCTATCGGACAGGTAGTGTGGAATGGAAAAGTAGATATTTTAACGCAGAGCAATGCATTGGGATTACCAGGATCTAGTTTTTCCACAGTGATCAGTGGTGCTGATAATTCGTCTATGCAAGGGCTGGCACCATTTTATAATCGTGCGCTTGGAGTCTTCTACTTGAACACTAACCCGAAAGTTAATTTAACAAAATCAGCCGATAACAAGTACATCTATGTGTTGGATGTTCCTTCTGTTCAATATCTGTTTAATCCAGCCGTTACGGAAAGTGCATCAATCGCTAATTTAATACAAGAAATACTTGGTTCGCAAGATGCAGGGACTTCATTGTCTGACGAGAATAAAGATATATTCATCGGACAAAAGTTTACCTCAGATGTGCCGCTGAATATTTTAGGAGTTCGTGTTAGTTTTGACGTGGTACCTACCAATGGTGCCAAACCCATTCACTTGGTAAAGCTATTTAAGGCTGAGGTAGTTTCCGGCTTGTGATTTACTGAAGTATTATGGAAAAACTGCTTCGGTTTACCTCCAAAGACTTTCAAAATGTAACCTTCGAGGAATGGCTGACAAGTAAATCAAAAGATTTGCAATCAATAGCAACACACTGGTATCAACAAATGCAAACCTGCGGTCCGGATGTGATGGTGATATTTCATGATAATTACCCGACCGCATGCGTAGAAAACATCCCGTTTGCCTATGTAAACGTGTACACAAAACATATCAATGTTGGCTTCTTTTACGGAGCATTCTTTTATGATGAACACCAACTATTGCAGGGAACAGGAAAGCGAATGCGTCACATCAAGATACATCCAAATGAACCGTCCAATAACCAAGCAATCAATGCGTTTTTGAAGACAGCCTATTTAGATATCAAAAAAAGAATAACTTCCGACTAACTTAAGTCGATGGGCAATGAAAAGGAAAAAGTGGTTCCAACGTCCGGTTGGCTTTTCACCCACAGCCGCCCGTTGAGTTTGGCTACAAATTCGTGCACCAATTGTAATCCCAATCCCACTCCTCGCTCGCCTCCGGTACCAACCGTAGAATGTTTATCGATGGAAAAAAGATTCTTGAGCTGCTGATCATTCATCCCCACACCCGTGTCTTGCACTTCTACAATCAACTCTTGATTTTCAAATCGCGCAAGCAGTGTAATGACACCACCCGATCGTGTGAACTTGATGGCATTGTTGGTGAGATTACGCAAAATGGCCCTCAACATATTCACATCCGCAAGGGCAGCAGGAACCTGATTGGTTGAAACTAAAATCTGAATATCTTTCTTGCCTGCTATCGGCTGGTAGAGTTCAGCCATTTCATTGAAGATCCGAATCACATCTACTTTCTCTAAGCGGATGGCTTCCAGTTCGAGTTGGCCATAAGCCCATCCCAACAGATTTTCCATAACACCCGAAATAACCTCTACGCGCTGTCCGAGCTCTTTTTTCATCTTATCTAGATCGGCTGAAGTAAGAATGCCGGGATCTAAAAGTGTGAGCAACGCCTTCAACGAGTTAAGTGGGCTGCGTAAATCATGAGCGATGATCGAGAATAATCGGGTCTTTTGCTGATTCGCAATCTCCAATGCCTCGGCTTGCGCTTGCAGCTTGAGTCTTTGTTGGTTAACCTCAACCGTGCGCGCAGCTACTTGCTCTTCCAGCAATTTATTTTGCCTTTGCATGAAGGCTACTCTTGCCCGGAAAGCAATCAAAACGAATAAAACCAGTGAGCTATACAATACAAACTGTGCCCACCAAGTTTTCCACCATGGGGGCGTAATGGTTACCATCAACTTGGTATATTCATTTTCAAATTCCCCATGAATATCTGAAGCCCTTACTTTTAAGGTGTAGGTACCGGCAGGTACATTGGTGTAAACAGCTTTACGATCACGAGCATCCGTATAAATCCAATCTTTGTCAAATCCATCCAACTGATATGCATAACGAATGCGATGGGGCTGATGAAACTCCGGAGCTGCAAACTCCAAGGCAAAAACATAGTCCGAATAGTTGAGCGTTATGCGATCGGTTGACCGAATACTTTGTTTCAAAACAGAAGAATCACTAACGGGTATTGCCTTATTAAAAATTGAAAGACCGGTAAACAAAACACGAGGAGTTCGCAAGGGCCCTTTTAGTTTTGTAGGATCAAAACCAGTTACACCACCTGTGCCACCAAAATACAATTTACCGGATTGGGATTGAAAGCAGGATTTGCTCTCGCTATCATTGGCACATAACCCTGTTCTTTCATCAAAATAGACAAATTGCTTTTTAACAGGATCATACCGATCGATGCCGACATTATGGGCTAGCCATACGATACCCTCACCATCAATCAAAACCGAATTAACATGATCTGCATGGAGACCTTGCGCTTCGCTGATGATGGAGGTGGTTGCGCGTTCCGTGTCGATGATAACTAATCCTATATCGGTAGCAGCATAAATCAATCCGTTCTTATCTTCATTCAGATGAAAGACCGATATTTCGCTCTGATTAAGATAGCGGGTAAAATTTCGTTGATCATGATTCAACAGGTTAAGCCCCTCGTCACTCGCTACCCACACCCGATTTTTGTGATCGATAAAAATATCATTGGTATTGTTGCTTGTTAATGAGTGCGGATCACTTTCATTATTTTGAAATTTTTCAATCACACCAGTAGCCAGATCCACACGGTTCAACCCGCCATAATAAAGTCCTACCCACAGGCTGCCCGCATGATCGTCCAATACTTTTAACACGTTATTGCCGGATAGTTTTCTTGGATCCGATTGATCCTCTTCATAGGGTAAAAAAGTAATTTTGCCAGAGGTAGGATGGAGTTTGCCAACCCCGCGGCTCGTTCCCAGCCACAGATATCCATCGGTGCTTTCGCTGATCGACCAAATGGTTCCTCGTGCCAAGGCATCTCTTGATTCATCCGGCCGCAAGTAAACCTGATAGTCCTGAGTGGCGGGATGATAACGATTCAATCCACCCTGATGGGTACCGAACCATAAATCGCCTTGCGCATCTTGGTAAATGGATTTAACATATGGAAGTGTCAGCGTATTTTCTCGTTGACTGTCATGCAGATAACGATCGAATAGTTGATCGGTTGGAGAGAGGCGCGACAAACCGGTGGAGCTGGTACCAATCCAAATATCCCCGGTGCGCGATTCAAACAAGGTAGTAATTGAATTGCCACAAATGGAATAACGATTGTCGGGGTTGTTTTTAAAATAGCGACCTGTCCACGTATTTGTTTCGATCAAATTCAATCCATTTGCCCAAGTGCCAACCCACAAATTATTATTAGCATCTACCATCAACGAAAATGCAGCTGTACTCGAAAGGGATGTAGGGTTGGTTGGCTGGTGGGTGTGCTGAGTAAACTGATGAGTGTGTGGGTCGAATACATTGTAGCCGGCATCGGCCGTACCCAAAATCAATCGACCGTCCGGAAGCGCAACCATCTGCCGCATGATGTCAGACGATAACGAATGCGGATCATTAGGTTGGTGTCGGTAGTTGACCAACTCTTTCGTTTGAATGGTCAATTTAAAAAATCCCTTGCGCGAAGTGGTGATCCACAAATGACCGGAGTTATCCTGGTAAAGACTAAATATACCGGTTCGGTAAAGCGATGAACTTTTATCGGGAAAGAAAGGTACCGGAATTTTTCCGATCGAGTCGAGATAATACAATCCGGTGCTCGATCCAATCCAAAAGCCACCCAGTTGAGAGGGAATGATTTGAGAAATATAGCTGGGTGGTAACGAGTCCCAGTAATTAATAAATCTTTGCTTACGATGATCGAAATAATGTAAGCCTGCCGTGGTGCCAACTAACAAATCATTTTGATTCAGCGAATACAAAGCGGTGATATCATTACTGGCTAATTGCGGCTGACTTCCGTTGGCGTTGCGAAAAACTGTAAAATGATATCCATTGAAAGAGGTCAGACCATTATTAGTCGCGAGCCAAATCATACCATCCGAGTCTTCTACGATGTCGCGAATCCCTGTAGCGGGCAGACCTTCTGACTGACCATAATGGTGAAATCGAAAATCAGGCTGTGCCGAGCATACGGTTATCGAAAGACAAATGGCAGGGAGAATCCACTTCATCATGTAGAATTTAAGGAAAGATAATTGAAGATTTTAAAAAGTGTGAACAGGGAATTAAATAATTGTAAAACAATGAGCAGCTTTTAATTAGATCTATCCGGCACATGAAAGAAGACCAAAAATGGAGGGTGATTATTTCAGTAAACTAAGCGATCATGGGCAGCTTGAACCGATCCAGCCGCAACCGCAGACCGCGACATCAGGAGATCAACTGGCACCTGACAATTTTGAAAAATTTAAAACACTATCAACCGAATTATAAAACCATCATTCCCGAGACACGCATCGGCTATGGAAAAAAAAGACGCTCGCTGAAGGATGTCATCTTGTGTTTAGATCAAAGCGGATCGATGGGCACTTCCGTGATTTACTCCGGAATTTTTGGTGCAGTGATGGCATCTTTACCTGCCATTCAAACGAAGATGGTGGTGTTCGATACGAACGTGGTTGATTTAACGGAAGAGCTGACTGATCCGGTAGAATTACTTTTTGGCGTTCAACTAGGAGGGGGCACCGACATTCAACGTGCGCTTACCTACTGCCAGCAGATTGTGCAGCGACCCAACGATACGGTGCTGGTGCTGATCACTGACTTGTTCGAAGGCGGTAATCAGGAGGAGATGCGTAAGCGTGCCAAAAGTTTGGTGGAAGCCGGAGTGCAGGTAATCATTTTGCTCGCATTGAATGACGATGGAGCACCGAGTTACGATCATGGCAATGCTGAATACATGGCATCACTGGGCATTCCTGTTTTTGCCTGCACACCCGATAAGTTTCCCGATATGATGGCGGCCGCACTCAGCAAGCAAGACATCGCACTGTGGGCCGCGAAGGAAGATTTAGTAACGAAGAAGTAAAGATCACTTCACTTACTTTATCGTTATCCGAATTCTGTTGACAATAGTATTCCTCTCCGAATAATACTATTTTCAGGTTCAATTTACTCCTTATGAAGATCCTTTTCATGGCGCTCTTAGTTCTGGCAAATGGCATAGCGCCTCTTTGGGCACAAAAAACGCAAAAGTGGAACTCCGGAGGAAAGCTGCATCCGGTGCAAGCAAATATGGACATCCGTCATTATACGCTCGCGCTCTACATCGATATCCCCAATCAGTCCATTCAAGGATATGTGGAAACCGATCTCGAATTAAAAAAAGCAACCGACACCATTCTATTCGACCTGATCGATCAGTTCGCGGTCACCGCCATTCGCATCGATAACCGCATGGCCAAATTTACGCGCAAAGACGATAAGATATTTATCACCGGCAATAAACCCATTCCGCAAGGAAAACATAAAGTCAAAATTGAATATGGTGGCAAACCGCCTGTAGCTGCCAATCCACCTTGGCAAGGAGGATTTACATGGACCAAAGATAAAAATGGTAATCCATGGGTAGTCATCAATTGCCAAACAGACGGTGCAAAAATCTATTTCCCATGCAAAGATCACCCCAGCGATGAACCCAACGAAGGCGTTGATTTGTTCGTCACCGTGCCCAATGGTTTAACTGTGGCTGCATTTGGATTGCTACAAAAAACAAACACAGTCGGAGCGAAGACTACTTTTCATTGGAAGACCAACTACACCATCAGCAATTACTGTGTGTTGTTTAACATTGCCGATTATCAATTAGTGAGTCGACCGTATAAAACTATTTTAGGCAACACCGTGCCGATGGATTATTATATCCTCAGGCAAGATGCCGACAAAGCAGCCGGTGTGCTGAATATTCGCGAACGCGATACACGCATCTTAGAAAAATACTTTGGCGAATATCCGTGGGTAAAAGAGAAAATTGGAATTGCACAAGTACCCAACCCCGGCATGGAACACCAAACCATGATCACCTATGGCGATCCGTTCAATTACAAAGTTTTTAATGGTCAATACTATTCCGACAATCTTTATCATGAATTTGCACACGAGTGGTGGGCCAATAAAGTAACTAATAAAGATTGGGCACACATGTGGATACAAGAGGGAATTACTACCTACGCAGAAGCACTTTGCTTTCGCGAACTGACCGGAGAAAAAGGATACGATTCGCTGCTTCTTCACTTTAGCAAGTATGTGGAAAACAAAAAGCCCATCGTGCAAGGCGAAGAGGTAAACTCCCAAGATACCTACGGCCACGATATCTACTTTAAAGGAGCATTGTTTATGCATACGCTGCGTTATGTAACAGGCGATGCGGTATTCTTTCCGACCTTAAAAAAATTAGCCACCGATCCGGCTTACACCTACGACAACTTTGTGACAACGGATGATGTAGAGAAACTATTCAGCAAAGCTTCCGGCAAAAATCTCAAGCCACTGTTTGATTTCTATTTGCGCACCACACAGCTTTTAGAAGTGGTTGTAAAAAAGGTAGGAGCGACCACGTGGGAGATTCGCGCGAAACAACTACCCGACATGTCACTTCCGCTGGAGATTGCAGGAAGTAATGGAGTAAATAGTTATCAACTTACCACCCAGATTATTTCCGTTGAAAGCACCTCAACACCCATTATTGATCCGGGCAATCATTATCTGAAAAAGGTAGTGGTGGAGTAACTGCATTTAATAGAATAAAAAACAATTGCTCATAAAAGAAATAGATGTAAATTTTGTGGGTATGGATAAGGTTCACAATAATAGATGTTCATACCCTGGTATTATGGACAAGGCCCACGAATACATAGAATAAAGGTGTGAGAATAACTATTGTTACGTTACTGATTATTACAGACAGCTTTTGTTTGAGAGCACAGGTTACTAATTCATGGAGTTCAGACAAAACCGGACTGTTTTACTACTCAATAGACACTCTTGTTAAAATAATTAAAAAAGAGAAAAAGATTGACCGTATCATTATTTCTGCTAACGAATTTAAGAATCATCAAGACTTACCCGATAAATTAAACGGGATTAAAATTGTAAAAGCTGCAAAACTAAGGTCAAAGTACTTAACAAATGATGATATTTGGATTGACAACCCTGATATTCAAATTAGCCAAGACACAGTTTGGATAATGTTATTAGTTTATCATAAACCCAAAAAGAAACTGACGACTTATAAAAGCGGAGGATATTCATTTCAATTTAGGTTTCTACCTGAAACTAAAATTTATAGACTTGAGGAATTTAACGAGATTTCGATTAACGCACATTTTTACAAGCGTTTGTAGTGTGTTAACTCTCCGCGGAGTTTCGCTTCACTGGCGAAAGTCTTCTAATCGCTAGAAGCATTGACTTGTGCCACTAATCCTGCCAATCCTAAGATCCTGTAAATCCTGATTCAGATAGTTAAACTTTTTTGGAGGTATAGGAGAGAAGGGCGAGATTTGTAAATAGACAAACATCGGATATTACAGTAAAATACTGTGAAAATTAAATTTTGCATACCAATAGCATTGTATTTACTGATAAGTTGCTCATCAGTTAATAAACAAGAAAGAACAGATAACTTGGTTGATACCTTATCAGTTCAGTACTTACTCCATGATAATCCGAAAGTTGACGTAAAAATATATCTTCCAGACACAACATTGAATAGTGGAGACAGTATACATCTCAATATTATATTGACAAATTTGGGTTCCACAAGTCAGAGGCTTCTTTTTGACAAACCTGTTACATCGACAGGTGGACCTTGGGCAACATTAGCAACTGTTATCGATAATAAGACAAAGAAAACAGTTCTGAAACATCAAAATAAGGCAGTATTATCCTCTCAAATTTATTCAGAAGACGAACTCAAAGACAAGTATTATAATTTAATGCCTAACCAAGCAATTGAGGGCAAATACAATTTAACAGATATTGTTGTATTTAACACCGATGATAACAAATTGCCAAAAGGAAGTTATACAGTTCAAATATCATATTATGGGAATGTTTCAAATAGTTTGACGTTCACCATCAAATGAAGGTCTGTTCAACCAATATTTCTATCCCAACAGCCTCTCCACTTACAGAACGCTGCATTAGCAAAACCGCCCCAACCATCTAATCACCTTTAGCAATTCATTCACATCTTTTAACAATTCGTTTACGAAAGCCCAGCAAACAGAAGTGTAGCTTTGTTCATGTACCCAAAACAAAAAACGATGAACAAGCGCACACTCACTTGCCTTACTTTAATTGCGGTTACTTTCTTCTTCGCATGCACTGGGCCAATTAAAAAAGAGTTGCCAAAAGAGACGGAGCATCCCAAACTTATCAAAACCTTCGGCTCTCCCAACTATGGCAATGTGCAATGCAGCCTGCAAGACCGAGCTGGCAACCTCTGGTTTGGAACCACCGAAAACGGACTCTATAAATATGACGGTAAATCGTTTAGCCGATATTTAGATACAGACGGGCTAATCAGTAATCACATTTATTGCCTGTTGGAAGATGCCAACGGAAAAATTTGGATCGGTACAAAAGCGGGTCTGTGTCTGTACGATGGCAATAAATTTACCAAAATAGAGATTCCGTTGCCCAAAGACTTACCTCTTAATAAGAATGAACTCTATCGCAACTCACGCTGGATATTCAGTATGATGCAAACAAAAAACGGGAACCTGTGGTTCGCAACCATAGACGGTGTTTTTATCTACGATGGCAAATCCTTTACACCGTTTGTAGTAAGTAATACGGAAGGGGGCTTTCTGAACACGAACCATAACATCGAACGGATGTTAGAAGATAACGCGGGTAACATTTGGTTTGGCGTGCGATCGAATGAAGGCGTATACCGATATGATGGAAAAACGGTAACGAACCTGAAGCTGGAAGAATTATTTCAAGATGGGCCCAAGCTAAAACCGCATACATGGGCATGGCCACAAGTACAAGACAAAGACGGAAACATATGGTTCGGCAACTGGGGCGGTGCTTACCGCTACGATGGCAAATCGTTTACCAGTTTTACAAAGAAGGACGGTTTGTACGGTGGTGTTACCCGCATCATCGAAGATAAAAATGGAAACCTTTGGTTCGGTGGAGATGCAAACGCAGGACTGAGTCGGTACGATGGTAAGTCGTTCACACGTTTCACCACACGCCACGGACTTATCCATAGCAGCATTTGGTCCATTATAGAAGACAAAGCCGGAAACATTTGGATAGGTACCCGAGAAACAGGTCTCTCACGGTATGATGGAAAAACATTCGCTACGTATTCGGAATTTAAGCAATAAGAGTACAGTTTACCAGTAAAATTTTATCACCCCGCATCATCTCTCATCAAATTCTGCTGTAACACAATTGATAAACGTCTAGATCGAAGTGTATTGTTGAGACTCACCGATGAAAGAAATGATCCCATTACACTGGCTAATTTGATTTCAACTTCAAAACCTCAAGAAAAAGCTTGTGGTGCCGGACTTCCTGACGGCCGTGAACGGTCATTCGGTAAGGGTATAAATTCTTTATTATCATTAGGCGGAAGAATAATTTTGCCTTGCTGCCAATCTGATTTTGCCTGTTCAATTCTTTCTCTTCGTGAAGAAACAAAATTCCACCAGATAAAACGCTCCCCTAAAGGTTCACCGCCCAGCAACATGAGCGTTGATTGTTCTAAAGCTTTTATCGTTGGCTCTGCGTTTTTTTTGAACACCAACATCTGACCGGCCTCGTAATTTCTTCCCCCAAACTCAATGCTTCCTTTTACAATGTAAACAGCACGCTCTTCATGTTCTTTGGGTAACCCCAGAATGGCTTGCTTATCCAAGACCACATGTAGATAGAATAGCGGTGAATGTGTTTTTACATCGTTTGCTAAACCAAACGCACTGCCGGCAATCAATCGCATCCATACACCTTTGTCTGTAAACACAGGCAGTTCGTCTTTTTTGTAATTGGCAAAACTCGGATCAGACTCTTCAGCCTTTTCAGGAAGTGCTACCCAAGTTTGGATCATTTCAAACCCGCCCGCTGCCCATACATTCGGATCTTCAAATCGTTCCGAGTGCGCAATGCCTTTTCCGGCAGTCATCCAGTTCACTTCACCGGGTTGTATAATTTGCTCTACTCCCAAACTATCACGGTGCGTCATTTTACCATCGAACAAATAACTGACGGTAGATAACCCGATGTGCGGATGAGG